>UPTG01000128.1_pt1 | contig 65623 bp, 62 predicted proteins | sample 2160121 | NCBI WGS metagenome assembly UPTG01 (sample SAMN06266255, study PRJEB28933) | marine metagenome | isolation source: Columbia River Estuary | place: USA:Columbia River Estuary, USA | collected 2014-07-27 | reverse complement strand
CTATATTAACGGGAAACCAATTTTGGATTACCTCCGCGAATATTACAGTTAAATCAGAATCTTAGGAATAGAAGCCGAAAATTTAGCTTGCGCTTCTAGAAGTAGAATTTTCAATTCATCTGCTTCCTCTTTTTCCTCTAATTTCTTAATTTTGTTGCAAACAACATTAATATATGGGTAGAGCATTTGAATATCGACGCGCGGCAAAGGAAAAACGATGGGACAAAATGTCGAAATTGTTTCCCAAGCTTGGAAAAGCGATAACCATGGCAGCCAAAGAAGGTGGAACAGACCCAGACACGAACGCTACTCTCCGCACGGCAATTAAAAATGCCAAAGGGCAAAATATGCCGAAGGACAATATCGAAGCGGCGATCAAACGCGCAGATGCTAAGGATGCTGAAACATTTTCTGAAATGGATTATGAAGGAAAAGGTCCTCATGGTGTGCTGGTGGTTGTGGAATGTGCTACAGATAATCCGACACGTACCGTTGCAACTGTGAAGTCCTATTTCAATAAAGCCGGAGGAAGTGTCGTGCCTAATGGATCGATGGATTTCATGTTTAACCGTAAGTCAGTTTTTGAGATTGACAAGACGGATGCAATTGATCCGGAAGAACTTGAATATATGGGCTTTCGAGACTACCTAGTAGAGGCTAGCCTATGCTTGATAGAATGGCCGGAGCGGGGCCAGGGCTTTTTGCCCACAGCTGATATTGCTATTGAGATCAGACAGCTGGGGGATGGACGCTGTGTTACCCTGTGCGCAAATTCTGCTCTTGGAGAGCAGTTAATCATTCAGTTAGGGGTGGGCTAAAGTTTGAATATTAGGTTGCAGCAGTTCATTACCAGATTTTGCATACTTGGCGCGCTGCTGACACCCAGTTTTGTCTGGGCGGCCGATATTGAGTCGGTGCGACTCTGGCGAGCGCCAGACAGCACCAGACTGGTACTGGATCTCAGCACTGCCGCCGAGCACAATTTATTTGCCCTGCAAAATCCTAATCGCCTGGTGATTGATCTCAGCGACAGCCAATTAAAAACCCAATTCGACAAGTTGGATCTGGCCAATACTCCCATCTCTGGTATTCGTGCAGCAGTGCGTAACAATACAGATGTGCGGGTGGTACTGGATTTAAAAACCAAGGTTAGCCCTAAGAGTTTTAGCCTCAGGGCCAACGAGCAATACAGCGACCGTCTGGTGATTGATCTGTTTGATAAAAAACGGGTAGTCAGTCGCTCCGTTGAAGAGGTGGTTAAAAAGAAAAACCGCAAGATTATTATTGCCATTGATGCAGGCCACGGCGGTGAGGACCCAGGTGCGCTGGGGCCCAGCAAGGTCCGTGAGAAGGTGGTGGTATTCCAGATAGCTAAGCGCATTGAAAAGCTTTTTGATAGCAACCCAAATTTCCAGGGCGAGCTGGTGAGAAGCGGTGATTATTACCTGGCCCATCGCAAGCGCTCTCAGCTGGCCCGTGAGAAGCAGGCGGACTTTTTTATCTCTATCCATGCAGATGCCTTTACCAATCCCCAGGCCCATGGTGCCTCTGTCTATGCATTGTCTACCAAAGGTGCCACCAGTGAGGCGGCGCGTTATCTGGCATCTAAAGAGAACCGGGCTGATTTAATCGGTGGTGCCAGCAATCTGAGTCTGGATAACAAAGACGATGTGCTTGCGGGGGTGCTGCTGGATCTTTCTATGACTGCCACTCTGAGCAGTAGCTTGGAAGCCGGTAAACATGTGTTAAGAAATATGGGCTCAGTGGCGCGGCTGCACAAAAAGAAAGTGGAGCAGGCTGGGTTCTTGGTTTTAAAATCGCCGGATCTTCCCTCATTGCTGATTGAGACAGGGTTTATCTCCAACCCCAAAGAGGCGCGGCAGCTGGCCAGCGGTAAATATCAGCAGCGCATGGCCGATGCTATTTATGATGGCCTGGTGCAGTTTTACTCGGAGCACCCACCAGTGGGTACCCTGCTGGCGAAAAACGGCAATGCTGTGGCGCGCAGCTATATTATTGCCCGGGGCGACACCCTCTCTGAAATTGCCGTCCGCCACAACACCTCGGTGCGCAAAATTCTGCGCTACAATAAGATGTCATCGAGCACCATTCGCGTTGGCCAGAGAATTTTAATTCCCTCGAGCTAACCAGCATTTTTAAAGGCACTATTTCATGTCTAGTATTCATATACTGAGTCCGCAATTAGCTAATCAGATTGCGGCTGGAGAGGTGGTTGAACGCCCGGCCTCAGTGCTTAAAGAATTAGTGGAGAATAGCCTGGATGCCGGTGCTAAACGCATTGAGATAGAGATAGAGCAGGGCGGCACCAAGCTAATTAAAATTCGCGACGATGGTCATGGTATACCAGAGTCCGAGCTGGCTCTGGCTCTCAGTCGCCACGCCACCAGTAAAATTGATAATCTAGAAGACCTTGAAGCTGTAGCCACACTGGGTTTTCGTGGTGAAGCCCTGGCCAGTATTGCCTCGGTATCCCGACTCAGTCTAACCTCCAATACGGGGGACAGCAGTGGCTGGAAGGCCGTGTCTGAGGGCCGCGATATGGAGGTTGAGTTGCAACCGGCAGCCCATCCGCAGGGTACCAGTGTCGAGGTGCGTGATCTGTTTTTTAATACCCCAGCGCGGCGCAAGTTTCTGCGCACCGAAGGAACAGAATACAACCGCATCGATGACAGTATTAAAAAACTGGCCCTCAGCCGCATGGATATAGCCTTTAGCCTGCGCCACAATCAGCGTGCTCAAATCAATCTGCGGCCGGCACTGAGCCAGTTGGAGCAGGAGAAACGGGTCGCCGATATCTGTGGGCCGGCTTTTATGCAGCAGGCCCTGTATGTGGACAACGACCGCTCAGGTATTCGTCTCTGGGGCTGGATGGGGCTGCCGACATTTTCCAGAAGCCAGGCCGACTTGCAGCACTTTTTTGTCAATGGTCGCTGTATTCGCGACAAAGTAGTCTCCCATGCCATACGTCAGGCCTATCAGGATGTGCTCTATCAGGGTCGTCATCCGGCCTATGTGTTGTTTCTTGAGATTGAACCGGCAGATGTGGATGTCAATGTGCATCCCACTAAGCACGAGGTGCGCTTCCGCGATAGCAGGTCTATCCACGGTTTTGTCTATGGCACGCTCAATAAGGCGCTAGCTCAGGATAGGCCACAGGATCACCTTCAGTCTGCCGAGACTGCCCCGGGGCAAATGCCTCAGCAGGGCTGGCAGCCGGAGCAGTCGAGCAGTCAGTCGACCATTCAGTTTCCGGCGCCCGGCAATCAGATGCAGGGTTCTGCCAGCTATACGCAATTTGCCAGTCCCAGCCATGGTTCGGTAAACGCACCTATGGAGGCTTATCACAGTCTATATGCCACCGAGATGCCCGACGGGCAGGGGGATGTGCCGCCCATGGGGTTTGCTATTGCCCAGCTAAAAGGTATTTATATTCTTGCGGAAAACACTCAGGGTTTAATTATTGTAGATATGCATGCAGCCCATGAGCGCATCACCTATGAACGTATGAAAACAGCTTTCGATAACCAGGGTCTGGTGTCTCAGCCGCTGCTGGTGCCAGAGAGTCTGTCGGTGAGTGAGCGCGAAGCCGAGATCGCCGATAAAAGCTCACAGATTTTTGCCCAGCTGGGTTTTGTTGTCGAGAGGGCCGGCGCCGAGAGTATTATTGTGCGAGAAATTCCAGCCATATTGCGCGGCTCAGAGGTGGAAGGGCTGTTGCGCGATGTGATCTCAGATCTGCTGATGCATGGTTCATCAGAGCGTATCAGGCAGCATATCAATGAAATTCTGTCGACCATGGCCTGCCATGGCTCAGTGCGCGCCAACCGCAAACTCACAGTGCCCGAAATGAATGCCCTGCTGCGCGATATGGAAGCCACCGAGCGCAGCGGCCAGTGCAACCATGGCAGGCCAACATGGTCCCAGCTCAATTTAGATGAGTTGGACAAGCTGTTTCTGCGCGGCCGATGAGCGCCAGCTCCGCCAATCCTCCCAGAGCTATATTTGTGATGGGTCCAACGGCCAGTGGCAAGACTGCTCTTGCCATAGAACTGCGCAAACAGCTTTCAGTTGAGTTAATTAATGTAGACTCAGCGCAGATCTATGTTGGGCTGGATATTGGCAGTGCCAAGCCAGATGCAGCAACCCTGGCAGCAGCGCCCCACCGCCTACTCGATATTCGCGACCCCACTCAGGCATACAGTGCTGCAGATTTTCTGGTTGATGCCAAGGCTGAAATGGCAGACATAGTGGCCGCTGGCAAGGTACCTCTGCTGGTTGGTGGCAGCATGATGTATTTCAAGGTGCTTCTCGAGGGCCTGTCAGACTTACCTGAGGCAAATCCGCAGATACGTGCTGAGATTGAGCAGCAGGCGGCGCTGCAAGGTTGGCCGGCACTCTATCGCGAGCTGGAGAAAGTAGATCCCCAGATGGCTGGCCGCTTACATCCCAATCATTCTCAGCGCATTCAGCGGGCGCTGGAAGTCTATCGTATATCAGGCGTCCCCATGTCATCGCTGCAGGGCAACTCCACCGGTGGGTTAGGGGATAGCTACGATATTGTGCAATTTTCTCTGCTTCCACAGAACCGCAGCCTATTGCATAGTCGTATAGAAACTAGATTTCAGCAGATGATGAAATCGGGATTGGAGCAAGAGGTGAGGGCGCTCTACCAGCGGGGTGATCTGCACGCTGATCTGCCGGCAATACGCTCGGTAGGCTACCGTCAGCTCTGGGATTACTGCTCAGGCAAATGCAGTTTAGCTGAGGCTCAGGAAAAGGCCGTAGTTGCCAGTCGCCAGCTAGCTAAACGTCAGCTGACCTGGTTGAGAAACTGGCCCCAGGCGATTGAAATAGCCGTGGATAGCCAAAGCGGATTTCTGACTGTGGATGAAATTTGCGCTCAGTGTTTGAAATATCTCTGACCAGGGCTCAAATAATATATACTAGATGAGAGGGAAAGCTTTTCCCTTAGGTGAGTTGCAATCCCACCTGGCTGCTGAGTTGAGACGCTCGAGCCGTTATTGATGCCGCGGACTTTGGTGCGGCTGTTTTTTGCTGTAACTATTGCAGCACCCATTGAATTTTCAATAACAAGGAGTAGTAAAATGTCAAAAGGGCATAATCTACAAGACCCTTTTCTGAATGTCCTAAGAAAAGAACGTGTCCCCGTATCTATTTTTCTCGTTAATGGTATCAAGCTTCAGGGCCAAGTTGAGTCTTTTGACCAGTTTGTTGTGTTGCTTAAAAACACTGTTAGCCAGATGGTTTACAAACACGCTATATCGACAGTTGTCCCCTCTCGAGCCGTGCGCTTGCCTGCCAGCAATGCCACAGGAGGTCAGTCTGAAGCTGGCCACGCTGGCGATGATGTGGGTAATTACAGCGACGACAACTACTAAAACGAGTGTCATTATTTTTTGAACGACCTGATGTCGGCGAGCGCGCCATTCTGGTTCACCTCAAGCTAAACAGTGAATCAGAGCCTGAAGACCCCAGGGAATTTGAAGAGCTAGTGATCTCCGCTGGTGGCGATCCGGTCGAATTTTTGACTGGTTCCCGCCAGTCGCCCCATGCCAAATTTTTTGTAGGTACCGGCAAGCTGGAAGAAATCGGCAATCTGGTCAAAAGTCGTGATGCAGAGATTGTTATCTTCAACCACAACCTGTCCCCCAGTCAGGAGCGCAACCTCGAGGCTGAGCTCAAGTGCCGTGTGCTGGATAGAACTGGCCTGATTCTGGATATTTTTGCCCAGCGAGCACGAACTCACGAGGGCAAGCTGCAGGTTGAGCTGGCCCAGCTGCAGCATCTCTCCTCCAGATTGGTCCGTGGCTGGACTCACTTAGACCGCGAAAAAGGCGGTATAGGCATGCGTGGCCCGGGTGAAACCCAGCTGGAATCTGACCGGCGCATGGTCAGAGAGCGTATTCAGACGATCAAAAAGCGCCTGGAGAAGGTGAGAAAGCAGCGCGGTCAGAGCCGTCGTTCCAGAGACCGGGCAGAGATTCCCACAGTGTCTCTGGTGGGCTATACCAATGCCGGCAAATCTACACTGTTTAATCGTATGACTGGTTCCGATGTATTTGCCGCCGATCAGCTCTTCGCCACCCTCGACCCCACTATGCGGCGTCTGGATCTGGCCGAGTTGGGTCCGGTGATCTTTGCGGATACAGTAGGGTTTATCAGTCATCTGCCGCACCGTTTGGTGGATGCGTTTCGCGCGACCCTTGAAGAAGCGGCCTCGGCCACTCTGCTGCTGCATATTATTGACGCTGCCGCCGAGGAGCGAGCCATTAATATTAAGCGGGTCGATGAGGTACTGAAAGAGATTGATGCCCACAGGCTGCCAACGCTGATGGTGTATAACAAGATTGACCTTCTGGATAATGTGCAGCCGCGTATAGATCGCAACGACAGCGGCATGCCAGTGGCCGTGTGGCTGTCAGCCCTATCTGGCGAAGGTTTGGACTTGCTGCTGCAAGCCATAGTCGAATGCCTGCCGAGTCAGATAGTACACAAACATCTGCAGTTGCAGCCTGATCAGGGTGCTCTCAGAGCCGCTCTGTACAGCCATAAGGCAGTGGTGGCAGAGCAGGTCAACGAACAGGGTGCGATAAACCTTGAAATAAAGCTTGCCGAGAGCGATTTTTTGCGACTGCTCAAGAGTTCAGGGTTGAAATTACAAGATTTAGTCAGTCTGTCGGGTTAAACTAACAGTATTAATAAGCACACAACATTAATTATCAATTGGAGAAAATTATGGCCTGGAATGAACCGGGTGGTGGTAAGGACCCATGGGGCGGCAACCGCAGCAATGAGGGGCCACCAGATATAGACGAAGCGATAAAAAAGCTTAAAGAGACATTTTCAGCATTTGGTGGTGGTTCAGGTTCCGGCGCTGGCGGCAGCGGCAAAAGCTTGCTGCCCATAGGTCTGTTGGTAATAGCCATTATCTGGGGTCTGTTGGGTGTGTATCAGGTCGATGAGAAAGAGCAGGCTCTGGTGCTGCGACTGGGTAAATACCATGACACATTGAATGCGGGCCTTAAATGGAATCCGCCACTGATCGATAAGGTAATTATTGTTCGGGTGACCGAGGAGCGGCAGTACTCGGCCCGTGGACTGATGTTGACCCAGGATGAAAATATTGTTGAGATTTCTCTGACGGTTCAGTACAACATAGCTAATGCCAGAGACTTTGTGCTCAATATCAAAGAGCCAGAGACCAGCCTCAAGCAGGCTACCGACAGCGCACTGCGCCATGTGGTGGGCAGTACAGGCTTGGATGGCGTGATTTCCACTGGCCGTGAACAGGTCGCTGTGGGTACAGCTCAAAGGTTGCAAGATTTGCTGAATATCTATGGCAGCGGTATTAATGTGGTTACGATCAATATCGAAGAGGCGCGTCCTCCTACCGAGGTCAAGGCGGCATACGATGATGTGATTAAAGCCCGAGAGGATCTGGAGCGTCTGGTGAATGAGGCTCAGGCCTACTCAAACGGCATTATTCCAGAAGCTCGCGGTGAAGCTCAGCGGTTGCGTGAAGAGGCCAATGGCTACAAATCCCAGGTGGTCTCTAAATCTGAGGGTGAGGCAAATCGCTTTATCAAGTTGTTGACAGAATACAAGAAAGCGCCCCAGGTAACCCGTGAACGTCTGTACCTAGATGCTATTGAAGAAGTTATGACCAACAGCAGCAAGGTGCTGGTAGATACCGAGGGCGGTAACAATATGCTCTATCTGCCGCTGGATAAAATTATTCAGCAGGGATCATCAGGGGGTACCCTCCGTTCATCTGGCACCAGCGAGCAGATGGTCGATCGTATCGCCAATGAGGTGATAGAGAAATTACAGAGAAACAGTGACAGAGTTCAACCGGAGAGACGACGATGAATAGTTCAATTAAAGCAATCGTTCTGCTGGCCCTTACGCTGGTTGTTGCTCAGAGTTCGCTCTTTGTGGTGAGCGAGTTTGAACGCGGTATCAAGTTGCGTTTTGGTGAGCTAATCGAAGGTGATATTCAGCCTGGTCTGCATATTAAAATGCCTTTTGTCGACAATGTGCGGATATTTGATGCCCGGGTTTTGACTGTGGATGCTCAGCCTGCCAGCTTCTTTACTGTTGAAAAGAAGCGATTAATTGTAGATTCCTATGCCAAATGGCGCATTGCCAATGTAGAGACGTACTACACCAAAACCGGTGGTGTGGAGTCGGTGGCTCAGAATGGTCTGGGCAATCGTGTCAACGACGGTCTGAGAAATCAGTTTGGTACCCGCACACTCAATGAAGTGGTCTCTGGTGAGCGCGATCTGCTGATGAAGAATATTACCGAAGACCTCAACAGCACTGTATTAGAAGAGCTGGGAATTGAGGTAGTGGATATTCGGGTCAAGCGTATCGATCTTCCTCAGGAGGTCAGCAGCCAGGTATTCCGCCGTATGACCGCGGAGCGGGAAAAAGAAGCGCGAGAGTTGCGGTCTACTGGTAAAGAGAAAGCGGAAAAGATTCGCGCCTCTGCTGATCGCGAGCGCACTATCGAACTGGCCAATGCCTACCGGGATGCGGAAGAGTTGCGCGGTGAGGGGGATGCAGAAGCAGCCTCAGTCTATGCCAACGCCTACCAGCGCGATCCGGAGTTCTATTCCTTTGTGCGCAGCCTCAACGCCTATAAGTCTGCCTTTGCCTCCAAGGCAGACATTATGTTGCTTGAGCCAGACAGTGACTTCTTTAAATATCTGAATAAGCAGGATGTTCAGTAGTCAATACAGGCTCCCAGCCTGGCAGTAATTAACACAACAATTAGGCGAGCAGCGATGCTCGCCTAATTAGTTTAAAAACCTCTGCCACAATGGGGGCGATTTTGTTAGAATTCTGGCGCCGGGGTAACTCGGTTTTTTTATGCCGAAGTTGAGGTCTGTTGTAATGCTCGAAGATATAGGCAGAGCAGTTGGTTTGATGCTGGTGTTCGAAGGCATTATGCCTTTCCTGTCGCCCAATAGATGGCGCAATATGGCTCAGGTGCTGGCTTCCATTGATGAGAGGTCTATGCGCTTGATTGGCCTGTTAAGCATGCTGCTGGGGCTAATGTTACTGATTTTTTGGCGCTGACCTGCTACTTTTTTTACAAGCGGCGGTCATTTTTACGCGCGGTGTTCGCTCGAAGGTTTTTGTAGGCGGCTAGGAATCATTTTAAAGAATCTATGAGGTTTCTGTGACAAATGTAGATCGTTGGATGTTGCCGGATGGCGTCGATGAAGTGCTGCCAGAGCAGGCACAGGACGTCGAGTATCTGCGACGACAGCTCCTCGATCTCTATCACAACTGGGGCTACGACCTGGTTATCCCTCCTATGGTGGAGTTTACCGAATCCCTACTCAGTGGCTCCGGATCAGATCTGGACCTTATGACTTTCCGCATCACCGACCAGCTCAGTGGTCGCATGATGGGCATCCGCGCAGATATTACCCCCCAGACAGCCCGTATGGACGCTCATAGTCTGCGTCGCGAAGGCCCCAACCGCCTGTGCTATGCTGGCACTGTGCTGCACACGCGCCCCAGAGGGCCCCTTGAATCGCGCACGCCCATCTCGTTGGGTGTCGAGTTATTTGGTGAAGCTTCCCTAGCTGCTGATATAGAGGTGATAGAGCTATTTTTACAGACGCTAACAACCTCTGGAGTCGGAGCTGTGCATCTGGACTTGGGTCACGTAGATATCTACCGAGGCCTTCTGGCAGAGGCCAGCATGGATACAGACCTTGAAGCAGAACTATTCGAATTATTGCAGCGCAAGGCCGTTGGCGAATTAGACGCCTGGGTAGCTAGCAATATTCAAGATAAGCCGCTGGCGAGCTGGTTGACTGCACTGCCATCCCTGGCGGGCAGTGTTGAAGTGCTGGGGGCAGCAAAAACTGCTCTGGCTGGTGCGCCGCTGTCTGTACTTGAGGCCATAGAGCAGCTCGAGCAGATTATTGAGGCTCTGACTGATGCTGATATCAGTATCTATTTAGATCTTGGCGAGATGCCCGGGTACCACTACCACACTGGGGTGGTGTTTGCGGCCTATGTACAGGGTTATGGCAAGGCGCTGGGTAACGGTGGTCGCTATGATCATGTGGGCGAGGCCTTTGGTCGTGCCCGTCCGGCCACCGGTTTTGCCTTTGATCTCAAGTCTCTGGTCACCCAGGGGTGCAAGCACAGAGCTCAGGTGGGCGGTATTTTTGTGGCTGCTGGTAGCGCTCCAGAATTGCATAATCAGGTTGCGCTGTTGCGTAGTCAGGGCAATCGAGTAGTGCAGGGTTTCGCAGGCCAAACTGTTGATTTTGAAGAATTGAATTGTGACCGTGAGCTGGTAGAGCAGGGCGGTGAGTATCTGATTAAAAAGTTGTCCTGACCCTGTTTGTCAGGTGGTGTAATTTTTTCGAGTAAAAAAAACTTATGGGTAAAAATGTCGTTATTCTTGGTTCCCAGTGGGGGGATGAAGGCAAAGGTAAGATCGTCGATCTGTTAACTGATAAAGCTGCGCTGGTTGCCCGTTTTCAGGGTGGTCACAATGCGGGCCACACCTTGGTAATTGACGGCCAAAAAACTGCGTTGCATCTTATTCCCTCTGGTATTTTACGCGATCATGTTACCTGTGTTATCGGCAATGGTGTGGTGGTGGCACCAGATGCTCTGCTAAAAGAAATTAGGATGCTCGAAGAGCGCGGCGTTCAGGTGCGCGATCGCCTGCGAGTATCTGGTTCCTGCCCATTGATTCTAAGCTACCACATAGCTCTGGATCAGGCGCGAGAACTGGCTCGAGGCAATGCAAAAATTGGTACCACAGGGCGCGGTATTGGCCCTGCCTACGAGGATAAGGTAGCGCGCCGTGGCTTGCGTCTTGGTGATCTGGCCAATATGGAGCGCTTCGCCGAGAAGCTAAAAGAAGTGCTGGACTATCATAACTTCGCCCTGACCCAATACTATGGTGCCGAGCCGGTAGACTTTGACAAAACTCTGGCAGACGCCAAGGCCTGGGCTGAAGAGCTGCTGCCCATGAAAGCCGATGTGACCAAAATTCTCCACGATGCCCGCGAGGCAGGTGAACATATATTATTTGAGGGCGCTCAGGGTTCGCTGCTGGACGTTGATCACGGCACCTATCCCTTTGTTACCTCGTCCAATACCACTGCCGGCGGTACCGCTACTGGCACGGGTTTTGGACCCCTGTATCTGGACTATGTACTTGGCATCACCAAAGCCTATACCACCAGAGTGGGCTCAGGTCCTTTTCCCACCGAGCTGCACTGTGAAATTGGTCAGTATTTGGGCGAGAAAGGTCATGAGTTTGGTACCACCACTGGCCGTTCGCGTCGCTGTGGCTGGTTCGATGCGGTAGCGCTGCGCCAGGCTGTTCGCATCAATAGTATCTCCGGCATCTGTCTGACAAAACTCGATGTGCTGGACGGGCTGGAAGAAGTTAATATCTGCGTAGCTTATAAAAATTCCGACGGCTCAGATGCAGGTATCCCTATGCATGCAGATGATTTTGAAACTATTACCCCTGTGTATGAGTCCATGCCTGGCTGGTCTGATATTACTGTGGGTGCTCAGAGTCTCGATGCTCTTCCCCAGGCCGCAAAAAATTATATTCGCCGTATTGAAGAACTGACTGGTGCACCAGTGGACGTAGTTTCAACTGGGCCAGATCGTGTTGAAACCATAGTTTTACGCCATGCCTTTGACTAAATTGTAAATTTTTTTTCGCCGATTTACTGGTCGGTTTTTCCCCTCAAAAAAAGTTGCTTTAAATTTATTTGCGCCCAAGCTATGCATGGGGTTGGGCGCAAGTTAAAGCGCTCTATTCACAAATAAATATATTCTCAAAATAGTAAAAATTCCTTTTCAAAAATTCCCTGGGTGATTGCACAGGTCTAAATTTGCTTGCGAAAATCTAACAACTTAGGTACGGTAATTTTGTAGCACTGAATAAAGACAAACGGGTTCAACGCCGGTTAGGAATTATTACAGGCGATAGAAATCCGATACGTATGGGGTATTTATGCCACGAAATATGTATATGGAAATTATTCGTTCAAGCTGTACGCGCCACTTATCCAGGGTGGTAAGCCTTTCTTTTAATCTCAATATTTTCACTCTCTCTGCTGTCCTCCGGCGCTGCTTTCACACCGGTGGGCACAGCTAATGGTCAACCAATTCTCCACTGAAATCTGGCCCCTGGCCGTCTACTTTGGCATGGTTATTCTGCTGGTTATCACCATGTTGGTGCTCTCCTGGTTGCTGGGTCAGCGCCGTCGTGAGGCTGCCACAAATGATCCTTTTGAGTCGGGCATTGTGTCTGTGGGCAATAGTCAGGTACGCATTTCTGTCGAGTTTTATCTGGTGGCCATATTCTTTGTAATCTTTGATTTGGAAACTGTTTTTATCTTCGCCTGGGCCATCGCATTTTTTGAGTTGGGCTGGGAGGGCTACCTGGCGATGCTGGTGTTTATTGCCATTTTGGCGCTGGTACTAATTTACGAATGGCGCTCTGGTGCGCTGGATTGGGGCAATAAAACCCGTGTCGGGTTAGATCGAGCCCAGGCCAGAGAGAAGGCGCGAAAAACTGCTGAGGAGAAGTCATGAAGTGGAGTCTGAGTCGCCCAGAAGATGGCAATCAAGTCAGTGGTAGTCAGGATTTTATTGAGGAGCAGGTAAAGCGCAATGTGGCATTTGCCAAACTGGAAGATTTGATTGCCTGGGGTCGGGCCCATTCTCTGTGGCCGTTTAACTTTGGTCTATCCTGCTGCTATGTAGAGATGGCCACTTCATTTACCAGCCGTCACGATATTGCCCGTTTCGGTTCCGAGGTTATTCGCGCCACACCCCGACAGGCAGATTTAATGGTTATTTCTGGCACCTGTTTTTTAAAGATGGCTCCAGTAGTACAGCGCCTCTATGAACAGTTACTTGAGCCGCGCTGGATAATTTCCATGGGCTCCTGTGCTAATTCTGGCGGTATGTACGATATCTACTCTGTGGTTCAGGGAGTGGATAAATTTATTCCGGTGGATGTCTATGTCCCCGGTTGCCCCCCACGTCCTGAGGCGCTGATGCAGGGGCTACTAATGTTGCAAGAATCAATTGGCAAAGAGAGAAGGCCTATTACCTGGGCTGCTGGTGATCAGACTGTGATTAAGCCACAGAAAATCAGCCAGCGGGATCAACTTACTGCTCAGAGAATTCAGGCAACAGAATTAAGGGAACCAAAAGATACCTAGGGAAACAGTTATAAAAATCTAAGGGGTTTAAATGCAAACGGCTGAAACTCTGGTGCATAGCCAGGTGGAAGAGAACCTGTACCGACAGTTCGGTGAGGATCTATTTGTGGCCCAATATTGTGCGGATAAAATTCCCACAGTTTGGGTTAGTCGCAAGCGTTTAATCGAAGTATTAGAATTTCTTAAACCCAGTTTTTCTATGCTCTACGATCTGTTTGCGATCGACGAGCGCACCAGAGTCCATCGCGACGGCCAGCCCAATTCAGATTTCACTGTGGTCTATCAACTGCTGTCTATGGAGCGCAATCAAGATTTGCGTATCAAGGTTGCCCTGGCTGAGTCTGACCTCAGTTTGCCGACTATTATTGCTATCTGGCCCAATGCCAATTGGTACGAGCGGGAGGCCTGGGATATGTTTGGTGTCGACTTTACAGGCCATCCCAATTTATTTCGCATTCTGTTACCACCCACATGGGAGGGGCATGCGCTGCGCAAAGACCATCCCGCCCGAGCCACAGAGATGGCGCCGTTCGAAATGGGTCCAGAGCGCGTAGCAAAAGAACAGGAGGCACTGCGTTTCCGTCCTGAAGACTGGGGCATGAAAGCCGAGAGCGAAGACAGCGAATTTATGTTTCTCAATCTGGGCCCCAACCACCCCAGCGTCCACGGTGTATTCCGTATTGCGCTGCAATTGGACGGTGAGGTGATTATGGACTCGGTTCCAGATATTGGCTATCACCATCGCGGCGCAGAAAAAATGGCAGAGCGCCAGACCTGGCACACATTTATTCCCTATTCAGATCGCATTGACTATCTGGGTGGGGTAATGAACAACCTGGCCTATATTCAATCTGTAGAAACCCTAGCTGGCATTGAGGTACCTGAGCGCGCCAAAGTGATTCGCATTATGCTTGCTGAACTGTTTCGCATTTCCAGTCACCTGGTTTTCTATGGCACCTTTGTTCAGGATGTGGGCCAGATGTCACCGGTGTTCTATATGTTTGTTGACCGGGAAAAACTGTTTGGCATAGTTGAAGCCATTACTGGTGGCCGCATGCATCCTGCCTGGTTCCGCATCGGTGGTGTGGCCCAGGATTTGCCCAATGGCTGGGATCGAATGATTCGTGAATTCCTCGACTATCTGCCGGCTCGCCTAGACCACTACGACAAGATGGCCATGCAAAATAAAATGCTCAAAGAGCGCACCGTCGGTATTGGCGTTTATACCCAGCAAGAGGCTTTGGACTGGGGTGTGACAGGGCCAGGATTGCGCGCTACTGGCAGCGATTGGGATGTACGTAAAAAACGACCCTATGGCGGTTACGATCAATTTGACTTTGAGGTGCCCACCGCTGAAAACGGTGACTGCTATGACAGGGCTGTGTTGCGTATCGAGGAGATGCGTCAGAGCCTGAAGATCATTCGCCAGTGCGTTGACAATATGCCCAGTGGGCCCTACAAGAGCGAGCACTCGGCCACTACTCCTCCGCCCAAAGAGCGCACCATGGAGGATATTGAAACCCTGATCCATCATTTTTTAAATGTCAGTTGGGGACCTGTGATTCCTGAGGGCGAGGCTTCAGTAATGATTGAGGCCACTAAAGGAATTAACAGTTATCACCTGATCAGTGATCGCAGCACCAACTCTTACCGCACCAGAATTCGCACTCCCTCTTTCCCCCATTTGCAGCAGATTCCTCTGATTAGCAAAGGCCTGATGATTCCGGATTTGATTGCCATTATTGCGAGTATAGATTTTGTTATGGCGGATGTTGACCGATGAGTAAAAGTGAAATGATTCAAACCGATATCGGCTCTGTGCTGACAGCTGAAGAAATTGCAGAGATCGACGCAGAGCTGGCTCATGTTCCCTATAAATCCGGTGCCGCCATAGACGCATTGAAAATTGTTCAGGCTAATCGCGGCTGGGTGTCGGATCAATGTCTACAGGGCATTGCTCGGCATCTGGATATGTCGGCGGAAGAGCTTGAGGGAGTGGCGACTTTTTACAATTTGATTTACCGCAGACCAGTGGGTGAAAAAGTCATTCTTTTTTGCGACAGCGTGAGCTGCTGGATTAATGGTTGCGATGATATTAAAGATAAGATTTCTCAGACCCTGGGCATAGATTACGGCGAGACCACCTCAGACAATAGCTACACCCTGTTGCCAGTGCCCTGTCTGGGTGCCTGCGACCGCGCCCCGGTGATGATGGTGGGGGACGATCTGGTCACCCACATAGATCATGAAATGGTACAGCAGCTGTTTGCCGGCGCTGAGCAGGGGAGTGCCGAGTAATGGAAAAAGTACTTACCCGCAATATTGGTGTGGACCAGAAGCCCACAGATCTAAAAGCCTATGAGGCCAATGGTGGCTATCAGGGATTGCGCAAAGTTATGGCTGGTATGTCCCCCCAGGACTGTCAGGCGGTGATCAGTGACTCTAATCTGCGCGGCCGCGGCGGCGCCGGATTTCCCACAGGTATGAAGTGGAGCTTTGTTCCCTCCGATGATAAATGCACCCCGGGGCATAAATACCTGGTATGCAATGCCGATGAGATGGAGCCGGGAACCTTTAAGGATCGTCTGCTGATGGAGTGCGATCCCCACCAGTTAATTGAGGGGATGATTTTATCTGCCTATACCATCGGCGCAGATATCTCCTATATTTTTATTCGCGGTGAGTACCTGTTGGCGATTCAGCGCCTGCGAGATGCGTTGAAAGAATGCTATGCCTCGGGCCTGCTGGGAGACAATATTTTGGGTAGCGGCTATAGCCTCAATATGTACCTGCACCCCAGTGCCGGTCGCTATATCTGTGGTGAGGAAACCGCCCTGATCAATGCGCTGGAAGGCAAGCGCGCCAATCCTAGAGCCAAGCCGCCATTCCCGCAGGTGAGTGGTCTCTGGGGTAGACCAACCATAGTTAACAATGTGGAAACTCTGTGCAATATCCCCCACATTATTGATCGCGGTGCGGACTGGTTTAAAACCCTGGGGCTTGGCGAGGATGCGGGCACCAAACTGTTTGGTGTCAGCGGCAGGGTAAAAAACCCCGGCTGTTGGGAGCTGCCAATGGGCACGCCTATTCGAGAAATTATTGAACAGCATGCGGGCGGTATGCGCGATGGTTATCAGCTGAAAGGTTTCTTGCCTGGCGGTGGCTCCACAGATTTCTTGACTACTGAGCACCTTGATCTAGCCATGGACTACAACGTGATTGGTGCAGCCGGCAGCCGCATGGGTACTGGCACCATGATTATCCTCGACGACCGCACCTGTCCCGTGGGAATGGTACTCAATCTTATTCGTTTCTTTGCCCATGAGTCCTGCGGGTTTTGCACACCCTGTCGGGATGGACTGCCCTGGTCGCGGCAGGTTCTTCAAGATATAGAGGAGGGTAGGGGCCAGCCAGAAGATCTGGAAACTCTGTCCTATCAAATCAAATATATAGGCGCGATTGGCAACACCCACTGCGCACTGGCGCCAGGTGCCATGGAGCCTCTGCAGAGCGCCTTAAAATATTTTTACGATGACTTTAAACAGCATATCAGTAGTGGCCGCTGCCCCTACCATTAGACGAGTGTAAATTATGCCCACCATATTTATAGATGGTCAGGAACTTCAGGTTAACGACGGCGAGAATATTCTCGAGGCCTGTCTTAATGCTGGATTAGATTTACCTTATTTCTGTTGGCACCCGGCCATGGGGTCTATTGGCTCCTGCCGTCAGTGCGCTCTGGTGCAGTATCAAAATGAAGATGATACCCGCGGCCGCATTATTATGGGTTGTATGACGCCAGTGACTGAGGGTGCTCGGTTTTCGCTAAAAGCAGAAAATGCCACAGAGTTCCGCGAGGCGGTTGTGGAGTCGCTGATGCTTAACCACCCGCACGATTGCCCTGTCTGTGCCGAGGGCGGCGAGTGCCATTTGCAGGATATGACAGTGATGGTGGGGCATAGAGATCGCCGCTATAGCGGCAAAAAGAATACCCATCGCAACCAGTATCTGGGGCCATTGATTCACCATGAGATGAATCGCTGCATTACCTGTTATCGCTGCGAGCGCTACTACAAAGACTATGCTGGTGGTACTGATCTGGGCGCCCAGGCCTCTCATGATCACCTGTACTTTGGGCGCCATGAAGAGGGTGTACTGGAGAACGAATTTAGCGGCAACCTGGTGGAGGTCTGCCCCACTGGGGTATTTACCGACAAGCCATTTTTAAAACAGTACAGCCGCAAATGGGATTTGCAGTCGGCGCCCTCAATCTGCAATGGCTGTGCTGTGGGCTGTAATATTGCCCCTGGTGAGCGTTATGGCAAATTAAAGCGCGTACACAACAGATACAACCATGAGGTCAATGGTTACTTTCTCTGCGATCGCGGTCGCTTTGGTAGTGGCTACGTCAATAGCGATGCGCGCCTGGACTATGCCGGCATCAAGCAGGCGGATGGCAGCTATATGGCGGTGCATCAGCAGCAGGCGCTGGAGACTGCTGCGAGCTGGATGCAGGGCAAAAAAGTGGCTGGTATTGGCTCGCCAAGGGCCTCTGTGGAGGCTAATTATCTGCTCCGGGAGCTGGTGGGCGCAGAGCATTTTTCTGCCGGTTTCTCTGAGGCTGAGGCGCCACTGATGGCTTCTGTGCGCCGGATACTGCAAACCACCCAGGCGATGATTCCAAGTATTAAACAGATTGAAGCTGCAGATGCGGTGTTGGTATTGGGTGAGGATATTACCCATACCGCGCCAAGAGTCGCGCTGGCGCTGCGTCAGTCGGTACGCAATAAATCATTTGAGCTGGCCGAGCAGATGGGTCTGCCTCAGTGGCAGGATGCGGCCGTGCGCAATCTAGCCCAGGATCAGCGCTCGCCACTGATAATAGTTTCAGCTATGGAGACTAGGCTAGATGATATTGCCAGCCAATGTATTTCGCTGGCCCCGGATCAGATTGCTGAATTTGCCGTATCCATTGTTGAGGCTCTGGCCGGTGAGCCCTCGTCCAATAAGCAGGCCAATCAGATTGCGGAGATATTGCAGTCGGCTAAAAACCCTCTGATTATCAGCGGCACTAGCATGGTGCACTGGGGGATTGTTAATGCTGCGGTTGCCATTGCGGAGTCACTCTGTACAGAGCCATCCGGCTGTATGCTGAGTCTCTGTATCCCCGAGGCTAACAGCTTGGGTGTAGCACTGCTGGCTGATAAGTCTAGTCCGTCTCTGCCCGATCTGGTCAACAGCCCGCCTGAGGTATTGCTGGTGGTGGAGAATGATCTTCAGCGGCGCCTCAATCCTCAGCAGATGGAACAGCTAATGAGCGCCGGCACTCTGGTGATCAGTATGGATATGCTGGAGAACGCTACTTTGGGTGCGTCCGATATGGTTTTGCCTGCAGCTTCCTATGCGGAGTCCCAGGGTTCTCTGGTAAATATGGAGGGCCGTGCTCAGCGTTATTTCCCGGTATTTGAACCTGCTGCTGAGCGATTGCCCAGCTGGCAGTGGCTGTTAAAACTTGCTGCTTTAACCAATCATAAATCCCTATCCAAAATCGAGCACTTTGATCAGGTGGTGGCGGCCTGCGCCAAGAGTCAGGCTGAATTTACTAATCTGGTTGACGCAGCTCCGGACCAGAGTTTTCGCGATCGCGGCCTGAAAATCCCTCGTCAGACCCATAGATACAGTGGACGCACGGCTATGAATGCTGGCGTCAATGTGCATGAGCCCCAGCAGCCCCACGACCATGAATCGCCCCTGGCCTTCAGTATGGAAGGTCTCAATAGAGATCAGCCGGCGGCGCTTACGCCCTATGTATGGTCACCGGGCTGGAACAGCAATCAATCTTTGCAGAAGTTTCAGGCCGAAGTGGATGGCCCGCTAAAAGGTGGTACTGCAGGCGTAAAATTACTTCAGTCATCTGCCAGTGGAGCCACCCAGAAGGCTTCTTGCGAGGCTGTCGAAATGCAGGCCCACCATTGGCAGCTAGTGCCAGTGCATCAGGTGCATGGGTCCGACGAACTGTCGGTCAATACGGATGAAATTGCCGAGATGGCCGGTATGGGTTTTGTCTCTCTGGGAGCTGCGGTTGCCCATAAGCTGGGAGTCTCGGAGGGCGATGGTGTGGTTCTGGCCTCTGGGGGAACTGAGGTTTCTCTCGAAGTGCGTATTTTGCAGCGCGTTGCCAAGAACTGCATTGGTTTTGGTCTGGGCTATGCCGAAACCCTCTATTTGCGGGCGGGCTCACTGGCGACACTGGCGGTGGATGCGCAGTGGCAGCGATCTCAGCCCCAGTTAATCGCATCAGATAAAGCGACCCCTGATCCTATTGTTGCTGAGGGAGGCTCTGCCCATGTCTGAGTTAATGATGCCAGTGCTGTTGGCGCTGGCTATATTGCTGGGTGGTGTCGGCGGTGCTGCTGTGCTGACCTGGTGGGAGCGCCGCTTGCTGGGCTTTTGGCAGGATAGATATGGCCCTAATCGTCTGGGTCCTTTCGGCATAGGCCAGGTGTTGGCAGATATGATCAAGTTACTGACCAAGGATGATTGGGTGCCACCCTTTGCCGATAAGGTAGTTTTTATTTTTGCGCCGACGGCCATTGTAGTGGCGATGATGATGGGTTTTGCGGTGGTTCCTTTTGCGCCGGATGTGATGATTATCGATGTCAATATTGGGCTGCTGTTTTTCTTGGGTATGACTTCGCTGGCGGTTTACAGCGTGCTGCTGGGTGGCCTTGCCTCCAATAATAAATATGCCCTACTGGGTGGCTTGCGCTCTGCGGCACAGATGGTTAGCTATGAGGTCTTTATGGGCCTATCGCTAATGGGTGTGGTGATGATGTCGGGCAGCTTTAGTCTGGTGGACATAGTTGAGGCCCAATCCGATGTCTGGTTTTGCTTTTCTCAGGCCCTGGGTTTACTGGTGTTTGTGATTGCGGGTATTGCCGAAAGCCACCGCTTGCCGTTCGATTTGCCTGAGGCGGAGCATGAGTTAACTGCGGGTTTTCACACTGAATATGGCGGCATGAAATTCGCTATGTTTATGCTCGGGGAGTATCTGGGCCTGATGCTTATCTCTTGCATGATTGTGACTCTGTTTTTTGGGGGCTGGATGGGGCCTGCTGTAATTGGCCCATGGCTGCCTCCGCTGGCTTGGTTTGGGCTTAAAGTGTTCTTGGTGATTAATTTCTTTGTGCTGTTGCGGGCGGCGATTCCTCGTCCCAGATATGACCAGCTGATGTCTCTTGGGTGGAAGGTGATGTTGCCGATTACGCTGGTTAATCTGGTGATTACCGGCGCGGTGTTGTTATGGATGGAGGGCGCTGTCTAATGTTAAGTGAACTGCGAACCATGTGGGAAATCTTTAAACACAGCTTCACTAAAGCTGACACTGTGCAGTATCCGGAGGAGATGCCTTATCTTGCTCCTCGCTATCGCGGACGAATTGTGTTGACCCGGGATCCGGACGGAGAGGAGCGCTGTGTGGCCTGTAATCTGTGCGCCGCGGTTTGCCCGGTGGACTGTATTGCTCTGCAGAAAGATACTCGAGAGGACGGCACCTGGTATCCGGAGTTTTTCCGCATTAATTTTTCTCGCTGCATTATGTGCGGCATGTGTGAGGAGGCCTGTCCTACCTATGCAATTCAGCTGACGCCCGATTTCGAGATGTGTGAGTACGATCGTCAAAACATGGTTTATGAGAAGGAGAATTTGCTGATTAATGGGGTGGGTAAGTATCCGGACTATAATTTTTATCGGGTGTCTGGGATGCAGACGGCTTTTAAGGATAAGGGTGAGGGGCGGAATGAGGCTCGGCCTATTGATACTAAGAGTTTGTTGCCATGAGGGTTTGGAGCGTTGATTGTCAGGCTATAGGTTTCCTAGGCCTTTCTGTGACACGTCGTAAATACTTCCCTGTAGACTCGAGGCCAGCATCCCTGCTGGCCACGGTCACAGAAAGGCCTAGGAAACCTATAGCCTTAGTTTCGGTAGCTTCGTTCCGGGTAATTGATGTGGCTGAGATCAAGATCAATGGCCTCGAGCTTACACGGAGGTATTCACAGCCTGTCAACGGAGTAGAACCCAGAACCATGCTGCCCCCATTTCCAACCCACACCAAGCCCAAACAGGATTCAAGCCATGCTTGAGATAACCCTCTTCTACATAGCCGCCACCATAGCCCTAGTAGCCACAGTACTGGCCATGACCAGAGCCAACGCCATCCATGCTCTCATCTACCTAATCGTCTCCCTACTGGCCGTGGCCGTGATCTTCTTCCTGATCGGCGCACCCTTCGCCGCTGCCCTAGAAATAGTTATCTACGCCGGCGCCATCATGGTGCTGTTTGTATTTGTCATTATGATGCTCAACCTGGGAGAAGAGGGCGATGCACGGGAGCGGGGACTCCTGCAGCCTAGTATATGGGCCGGCCCAACAGTGCTGTCGCTGCTGCTGTTTGCAGAACTGCTGTATATGATCTCCACTATCGAAGGACCTGTGTCCACTCAGGCAGTGAGCGCCAAAGAGGTTGGGTTGGCACTGTTTGGACCCTATGTGCTGGCTGTCGAGATTGCCGCAATGCTGCTACTGGCAGGGTTGGTGGGTTCCTTTCATCTGGGTCGTCGCTATTTAGAGCGGGAGGAGTAGAGCATGGAAGGATTGAATATTCCCCTTAACCATATTCTGCTGGTGTCTACCCTGCTGTTCAGTATTGGCATGCTGGGCCTGATGATCAGGCGCAATATAATATTTATTTTGATGTCACTCGAAGTCATGCTCAATGCAGCAGCCCTAGCCTTTGTTGCCGCCGGTGCCCATTGGGGACAGCCCGACGGGCAGATTATTTTTATGCTGATTTTGACTGTAGCTGCGGCAGAAGTGGCTGTGGGTTTGGGTCTTGTATTGCAGGTGCAGCGGCGCTTTAAAACCCTGGATATGGACAGTGCCAACAGGATGAGGGGTTGAGCATGGGCGATATGATCTGGTTAGTGCCACTGATTCCAATGCTGAGTTCAATTCTATTGATGCTTGGCTCCGGGAGCTTACCTAGAGTAATAATAGGGCTGTTAGGTGTTTGCTCTGTAGGCGCAGCAGCAGTGTTGACGCTATTGGTTGGCCTGGATTTCCTGGCCAACCCACAACCCTTCCAGATGACTCTGTGGACCTGGATGCAGGTGGGTAACTTTAGTCCAGGCATTGCCTTCTATTTTGATGGCCTGACGCTGGTGATGATGTCAGTGATTACCGGGGTTGGTTTTTTGATCCATCTTTTCTCCACTGAGTTTATGGAAGAGGACGTCAGTTACGCACGCTACTTTGCCTACCTGAATATGTTTGTTGCGGCTATGTTGGTGTTGGTGATGGCAGACAATTTACTACTGCTGTATCTGGGTTGGGAAGGCGTGGGCGTCTGCAGTTATCTTCTGGTCGGCTTCTGGTATCAGAATAGCGCCAATGGTCAGGCGGCGCGCAAAGCCTTTGTGGTAACGCGCATAGGTGATACAGCCATGGTCCTGGGGTTGCTGCTGCTGTTTACCCAGCTGGGTACTTTGGATATTCAGGCGATGATGGGGGTTGCCAATGAGCAGTGGCAAGTGGGGGATACGCTGCCATTAATTGCTTGTCTGCTGTTGCTCGGTGGCGCTGTGGGCAAGTCGGCGCAGCTGCCGCTGCACACCTGGCTGCCTGATGCTATGGCTGGCCCAACCCCCGTGAGTGCGCTGATTCATGCGGCCACCATGGTTACTGCGGGCGTCTACCTGATCGCTCGCACTAATGGTCTGTTCCTGCTGGCGCCAACTGCGATGATGATTGTGGCCCTAATAGGCCTGGCCACTTCACTGATGGCCGCTTTTACCGCATTGATGCAATCTGATATTAAACGCATTCTGGCCTATTCCACCATCAGCCAGATTGGCTATATGTTTCTTGCACTGGGAGTGGGTGCCTGGACCGCGGGTATTTTTCATCTTATGACCCATGCCTTCTTTAAGGCGCTGTTGTTTTTGGGTTCTGGAGCCATTATCCACTACCTGCATCATGAGCATGATATTTTCAAGATGGGCGGTCTGCGCAGCAAAATGCCGGTGACTTTCTGGAGCTTTATGATTGGCTCGGCGGCGCTGGCAGCACTGCCAATGACCTCTGGTTTCTTCAGTAAGGATCAGATTTTACTGCAGGCTTATCTACAGCCCGACGCTGGGCCCTGGCTGTGGCTGGGTGGTTTGCTGGGGGCGCTGCTGACAGCGATCTATAGTTTCCGGTTGGTGTTTGTAGTGTTCTTTGGTGAGGCTAAAACTCAACCGGACGGGGATACAGGCTGGCGAATGGCCCTGCCCTTGGTAGTTCTCTGTGGCCTGGCAATGGTGGGTGGATACTTTATTATCCCGGTGGCGGAGGTGTTCCCTGTGGCCAGTGGTGAGCATCCGGCTAACTGGGTGGAGTATGTGTCCATCTCGGTGCCACTGATGGGTCTACTGCTGTCCTATTTGATATTCCACAGTGGCCAGCTCAATGTCGACAAACTGGTTAACTCATCTCTGGGTCAGTGGCTGCGGCGGTTCTGGCACAGTGGTTGGGGTATAGACTGGCTCTATGATCGGATTTTTGTGCGGCCCTATTATCGGCTGTCCGGGATTATGGTCAATGAGCCCATAGATGCCATCTACGGGCTGATTGTGGCGATTAATCAAACCTTTAATCACTGGCTTGCGGAATCACAGACTGGCCGCATGCGCTGGTATATTGCCAGTATGGTGTTTGGCTTAATTCTGGTGCTGACCCTGGCACTGCAGATCTCAGCGGAGGCCCTCTAATGGTTATGGTCAATCTGATTCTGATATTGCTGCTGGGTGGTGTTATTGCCATGCTGTCTGAGCGGGCTGGAGAGAATATACCGCGCAGGGTAGCCCTGGTGGTTATTCTGCTAGATTTGGCCTATCTGCTATCCGAGCTTTGGGGCATGCCATCTCTCACCCAGTTACAGGCACCCATGCCAGACGACCCCAGCACCTGGTTGATGCATTTTAAAGCCCAGTGGATTCCCGCCTTTGGTATCAGTATTGAGTTGGCACTGGACGGCATCAGCCTGCTGATGGTGCTGCTGACCTTGGTGCTGGGAGCCATAGCTGTCAGCGCTTCATGGACAGATATAGCGGTCAAGCACGGCTTCTTTGAGGCCAACCTGCTGTGGACCCTAGCCGGTGTGCTGGGGGTATTTATGGCTCTGGACCTGTTCCTGTTTTTCCTGTTCTGGGAAGTGATGCTTATTCCCATGTACTTTATGATCGCCATTTGGGGCCATGAAAACCGTGGCTATGCGGCCATGAAGTTCTTTATTTTTACCCAGGCCAGCGGTCTGCTAATGCTGGTGGCTACTCTGGCACTGGTCAAGGTCAATCACAGTGCTACTGGGCAGTGGAGCTTTAGCTACTTCGATTTGTTAAACACTCCTATGCCTGAACAGACTGCCCACTGGCTGATGCTTGGCTTCTTTATTGCCTTTGTGGTCAAGTTGCCCGCCTTTCCTTTTCATACCTGGTTGCCTGATGCCCATACCCAGGCACCTACGGCTGGCAGTGTAATTCTGGCTGGGATTCTACTTAAAACTGGCGCCTATGGCTTGATTCGTTTTGCGGTACCCCTGTTCCCTGAGGCTGCGCTAGATTTCTCCTGGACTGCTATGGCGCTGGGTGCTGCTGGAGTGGTGTACGGCGCGGTACTGGCCTTTTCCCAGAGCGACTTTAAACGTCTGGTTGCCTACAGCAGTGTCAGCCATATGGGCTTTGTGCTCCTCGGAGTTTATGCATGGAATGAGCTGGCTCTGCAGGGAGCTGTGATGCAGATGGTAGCCCATGGTTTTAGTACTGCGGCACTGTTTATGATTGCCGGCTCTCTGCAGGAGAGGCTGCATACCAGAGATATGCGCGAGATGGGTGGCCTGTGGCAACAGATGCCGCGCATGGGTGCAGTGGCCATGTTCTTTGTATTGGCCAGTTTGGGTCTGCCCGGGCTGGGTAACTTTGTGGCCGAGTTCTTAGTGCTGTTGGGGCTGTTTCAGATCAGCCCCTGGATCACCGCAGTGGCTGCACTGGGTTTGATTACCGGGGCTATCTATTCACTGATACTGATGCAGAAATCGTTTCAGGGCGAGCCTAATCCAAAGCTTCAGGACCATGGTCTGGTAGATTTCGCCGGCCGTGAAATGCTTACAATGACGGTGATGATGGTTGCACTAATTGGTCTTGGGCTCTATCCCCAGCCGGTTCTAGATATGGCTCAGCCGGTGCTGCAGAGTCTGCTTGAAATGACTTCGGTGGAGGCAATGCCATGAATACAGGGCAACTGATGGCGTTGATGCCGATTTTGATGCTGTCACTGACGGCTGTGGTGCTAATGATCCAGGCTTCAATTAAACGGGATCAGGGGTTGGCCTGGTGGATCACTGCAATAGGCTTTTTGCTGACCCTCTGGGGAGCTGGCTACGCCCGCGAATTTACCCAGCCGGTGACCATGCTGTTGATGGTGGACGACTGGGGGCTGTTTTTTACTACCCTGATTCTGGTGGCCTCTCTGGTAACACTTATTCTTTCGAAAGATAGCTTTTCTCCAGAGGGAGAGCGCAAAGAAGAATATTATCTGCTGCTGGTGCTATCTGTGCTGGGTGCAGTGGTGCTGATTCAATCCAGCCATATGGCCTCGCTGCTATTGGGTATGGAGCTGATGGGCGTAGCTCTGTACGGCATGATCGCGTTTCCTGAAAAGGGCGAGCTACCGTTGGAGGCGGCCATTAAATATCTGGTGCTATCGGCCTGTGCCTCGGCCATGCTGCTGTTTGGTTTTGCGCTGATTTACGCTGCGACAGGCGACCTTAGTTACGGGGGCATGGGTGCCAAAGCTGCTGCGGCCTTCAGTCAGGAGCCCCTGGTGCTTATGGCTGGCAGTGCAATGGTACTTGCCGGGCTGGGCTTTAAGTTGTCTGTGGTGCCATTTCATATGTGGACGCCCGATGTCTATCAGGGCGCACCTACACCGGTTACGGGCTTTTTGGCCACGGTATCCAAAGGTGCTGTGTTTGTTGCCCTGACCAGGTTTTATCTCGACGGCCAACTCTACCAATACGACTCGTTGATTATGGCGCTATCTGTGGTAGCTATGGCCTCTATGTTGGTGGGTAACTGGTTGGCTCTGCGTCAGGACAATATCAAGCGTCTGCTGGCCTATTCTTCTATTGCTCATTTTGGTTATCTACTCATTGTGCTCATTGCTCTGGCTGCTGCTCAAAGTACCATGTCAAGTGAGTTGATTGGTCAGGCCATTACCTTCTATCTGGCGGCCTATATTGTGACTACGCTGGCGGCCTTTACAGTCATAGCCAATCTGGCCGGCGAAGACGATAGTAAATCCATGCTCAGTGCATTTGAGGGACTATTCTGGCGCAACCCGGTTCAGGCCAGCGCGCTTACCGTAGCCATGCTGTCATTTGCAGGCATACCTCTAACCGCTGGATTTATTGGTAAGTTTTATCTGATCATGCTGTCCATTCAATCCCAGCTCTGGGTTTTGCTTGGGGCTCTGGTTCTGGGTAGTGCCATAGCCATCTATTATTATCTGCGCATTATATTTGCCATGAGCAAGACTTCGGGGACTATGATTAAAACAGAGTCTAGAGCCGCCCTTGGTGCCCAGGATATTGTGGCAGCCCTTTTGTTGTTGCTGGTATTGGCGCTAGGTAGCTGGCCACAGCCCTTTATCGAGTTTGCAGGCGCGCTGTAGTGAATTTGCCACAGGGAATACAGGTGCAGTTGATTTAAATCAGCCCATTTTAAGTGAAGGAGATAGCTATGTTAGGTTCCGTGGATCTCAGTGACTATATGCTCCATGATCCAGTAAAAATTCATGCTAATGAAGATCTTTTTGATGCTATTCATCTGATTATAGAGCACAGGGTCTCGGGCATTTGTGTTGTTGATGATCAGGAAATGCTGGTCGGTGTGCTTTCCGAGATGGATTGCCTGAGTGCTATTTTAGCCGCCACTTACAACGAGGCGGGTGATGTAGGCAAGGCCCGCGAGTATATGACAGCCAATGTGGATGTCTGTGATGTTCACGCTGATCTGGTGGATGTAGCAGATGATATGCTCAAGAAAGGTCATCGCCGCCGCCCGGTGCTCGATCATGGTCGGCTGGTTGGGCAGATTACCTGCCGCCAGTTATTGCGTGTGATCAGCGAGTTTAATCAGAATCGAATCGCTGCCCATTAGTTTTTTGTAGGCTGCTTCAAAACTGATTCCACAGCTAAATAGCAGTATGGTTACTAATCTGTCGATCTAAATCCAGCTGGAAGACATGCTGGCTGCGGCCAGGCATTTCAGCCAGAGACTGTTCGGTAATACGTTGAAAATATTGAATAAATCTCAAAACTTGCTGTTCTGTCATCAGGCCTGATCTATTGGTCTGGCTATGTTTTTCCTGCAATTTACTCTCCTGTTGCCAGCGCCACTGAAACACAGTATCGAATGAGGGTGCTCTCAGCATAATCAACTGATCGACCATGGCGAACAGCTGCTGATAACCTCCGGCCAGAGCAAGGTTGATATATTGACGCCAAATACCCTGCTCGTCCTCTAGTCTCTCCAGGTCATTCACCGGTTGCTGCAAATCGCTATCAGACTGGGGCAGGGCGCCCAGACACCAGCCCTCAAGAATAATTAAGCCCGCCGGACCTGTAACTCTGTCAAAATCTTTCTCTGGCACTCGATCATCAATACTCTTGTCGAATCTGGGTATCCTGGTGGTATTGCCAGCCACAAGCTGCTCTATGGTCTCTATAGCTAGATCTATGTCATGGGTGCCTGGTACACCGCGAGTTGCCAACAGGGGATGTACTGTTTCAGATAGCTGCATACGCTGTTTCAGGGGTAGATAGAAATCATCCAGTGACAGATTGGCGGTGGCTATAGCGTGGCGCTCGGCAACCATGCTGCACAGATAGTCTGCCAGAGTGGATTTACCTGAGCCCTGGCAGCCATTAATCCCTAATACCAGCGGTCGTTTTTGCATTTGATACTGCTGAAAAATTTGATCCACTAAGGGTTCAAACCAGCGCTGAGCAAACTGCAGATAGCTCTCCGGCAGCTGGTTGCGTTCGAGAAAGGCTTCTGTGGCAGGGGTCATAGGTTCTTTGTATCGGTGAATAATTAAAAAGGCGCAGAGAATTGGATCGCTGTTGTAGCCTAGCATAGGCGCAATTAATGGGAAACTATCCAGCTATTAATATAGTCCAATAACTATAAATCTGACATAAAAGAGCCCTGTAGGGCTTCCAGTTTTAGGCTGAAAGTCAGCTTCGGCTGAGTTGATGCTTACTCGATTTTGCCGCAGATAATCATTTGTTAATGGCTTATGGAGAAGCTGATCGCAGTTATAACAAAAACGAAGTTTAACTCTGTTAAATAAGAAGTTGGACTTAGCTAGATTGATTATTTTAATTAAATTAAATGCCATTTTTTTCTTCGGGAATGCTGTTATGGCTAGTTTAAAAACCAGGTTCGGCAGTCGATTAAAATCGCTGAGAACCGGCAGAGGCTTAACCCAGGAGCAGTTGGCAGACGCCACTGAGCTTAGTATTGAGTCTATTAGTAATATGGAGCGGGGTATCTTTGGACCCAGGTTCGACAATCTGGAAAAAATTGCCAGCGCTCTGAATGTAGAGGTCATGCAACTATTTGACTTTAGTCACTAACCTGTTTCCAAATTTAAGTTAAACGCAGAGAAGAAATTCGGCTATATTTTAATAGAGCACTCTGTGAGAAGTAGGGTCAACAGTAGTCTGTTTTACGCTTTCACTGGATGGGAAGCGGGCAACTAAAGGGAGGATTACACCATTGCCAGTCTGTATTTTTCTTTTTACTGATCAATCTCATACCAGCATTGTAGATGCGGGTATCAGTATGCTGCTGTCTCTGAGCAAAAGGACTGCAGGAATTACCTATGACTGATGCCAACATGCTCAGCGAAAATCTGTGCCGGGAATCTGAAGCTCGCAAGGCTGCAGAGAAAAGACTGGAAGAGGTGGCTGCAGAGCTTTATCAAACCTCCGCTGCACTGCAGTATCGAACACAAATCGTCGCTGAGAAAAGCGCCAAGTTACGTCAGGTCAATGAGGATATGGAGCAGCTTAGATTGCGCCTTGCGCACTCCGAGAAAATGGCTAAGCTGGGATTGTTATTGGCTGGTATTGGGGAGGAAATAATTCATCCTCTAGCCTTTATTGCGGAAAATTTAAAATCTGTGAATAGTTATTACCACGATATTTTTGGGCTTATAGAACAGCAAGCTGAGGCTGTTGAGTTATCGCAATCCACTGGTGTATCCCAGGCCGCACAGGTCAAAAACATTAAAAAACTTAAGAAGAAGATTAATTTTGATTTTATTAAATCTGATATTGGCAGCCTGCTGAAGGACTCGGATGAAGCAGTTGTCAGAGTGCAGACACTGGTAGGGGATGTCACCCAGTTTTGCGCCGCTGATCGACGAGAGATTGCCGAGGAAGATATCAATAGGCTGTTGGATAGATCACTCAATATAGCCTCTAGTGAATTGCGCTATAAAGCTGAGATCGTCAAACAGTACAGTCGTCTGCCCAATATTTTCTGTGATGGCAGTCAGTTGGTTCAGGCATTTTTAAATCTGCTGTTTAATGCAGTTGAGTCAATTGAATCCAAAGGCACTATTACAGTGCGCACCGGCACCCATAGTTCGATGATCTGGGTTGATATTGAAGATACTGGTGTGGGTATTAGCGACGAAAATCTTAGTAAAATATTTAATCCATTCTTCACCACTAAAACATCGGCCATGGGTAGTGGGCTCGGATTACAGCAGGTTCAGGTGGCGGTTGAGGCCCATTCCGGACGCACCACAGTGATGTCTCGGCTGGGGATGGGAACCACCTTCAGGATGATGTTGCCCATGGATCGCTATACAGATATGGCTGCAGCCTCTAAGCGCTAGTTAACCCTAGGTTTGAGTATTCTGATACCGGCGAATAATAAAATGTGCAGGGGTTTCAAGACGGTTTAAATTTTTTAAACGCTCCTGTTGTTGCGGTTTTGCATGCCAGTAGTAGGGGGTCATATGCAGCAGATCGGCAATAGCAGATCCCTGGATATGTAGCTCCTCCAACAACTCAATTTGATCTAGCTGGGTAAACTGTTGGCTGCTATCCAGGGCCTCAAAATTACCTGTTCTCGCCATGGTTTTGTCATATATCTGGGCGGTCAATCCAGAGAGATGCTGCTCTCCTGGTCCAACCATAATCAGAGTGCCACCAGGTTTGATAACTCTGGCAGCCTCCTCGGGACTTATAGGTGAGAACACTGAAATAGCACTGTCGACACTATGATCAAACAGAGCCATATTAAATGCGCTATCTACAGCCAACTGGGCGCTGAGCTTGCGCTTAGCTGCCAGGCGAACAGCAGCTTTGCTGATATCCAGCCCCACTAGCTGCAGCGACTGATTGGAGCGGTAAATCTGTTCGAGATAATAGCCCTCGCCGCAACCTATATCCAAAAGCCGCTGTTCGCTGGACATATGGCTGAGTTGCTTGATGAGACCTTCGGCCAGAAATTTATAATGTCCAGTATTTAAAAATCGCTGGCGGCTGCGAATCATCTCATCGCTATCGCCGGGATTGCGGCTGCGTTTATGCTGAGCAAGATGCAGGTTGAGATAACCCTCCTTGGCTAAATCGAAATTGTGATTATTTTCACAGCTGAAGCTCCGAGCTGCTTGCTGTTGCAGCAGCTCCAGGCCACAGTTGGGGCATTTATAACTATTGCTCATTAAAACAGGCCAGTGACCTCACCATTTTCATCCATAGCTATGCTGTTGGCCGCAGGCACTCTGGGTAGCCCCGGCATGGTCATAATATCGCCACAGACCACCACTATAAAGCCGGCGCCAGCACTGAGCCGCACTTCACGAATGGCTACCACATGATCTGTGGGTGCACCTTTAAGATTGGGGTCGGTTGAAAAGCTATACTGGGTCTTGGCAATACAGACCGGGAAATGACCATAGCCGTCCTCTTCAAATTTCCGAATCTGGTCGCGAATTTTTTGGTCGGCAATAATATCATCGGCGCGATATAGCCTGGTGGCCACAGTTTTTATTTTGTCCCAGATAGGCATTTCATCTGGGTACAGAGGCGCAAAGCTGGCCGACCCACTATCGGCGAGACTGGCTACTTCCCGAGCCAGTTCCTCGGTACCGGCGCCGCCATCGGCCCAGTGTGTGCACTCAATAGCCTTGACACCATTGGCGGCGGCAATTTCTTTAATCACTGCTATTTCAGCATCTGTATCAGAGGTAAATCGATTGATACCCACAACCACGGGAACACCGAAGGACTTAACATTTTCTATATGGCGCACCAGATTACAGCAGCCGTCGCGCAGTGCATCCAGGTCCTCTCTATCCAAGTCATTTTTAGCCACACCACCGTGCATTTTTAATGCTCTTGTGGTGGCAACAATCACTGAGACATCTGGGCTTAGATTGGCGGCGCGACATTTGATATCAAAGAATTTCTCAGCGCCAAGGTCGGCGCCAAAACCAGCCTCAGTAACAACATAGTCCGCCAATTTAAGGCTTGCTTTAGTAGCTATCACTGAGTTGCAGCCATGGGCTATATTGGCGAAGGGGCCGCCGTGGATAATGGCCGGATTATTCTCCAATGTCTGCACCAGATTGGGTGCCAGGGCATCTTTGAGCAATACTGCCATTGCCCCTGTACCCAGTATGTCACTTGCATGCACTGGTTTGTGCTCTCTGGTGTAGGCGACCACAATCTTATCGAGGCGATTTTTAAGATCATCTAGATCAGTAGCCAGACAGAAAATCGCCATAATCTCAGAGGCAACGGTAATATCGTAGCCATCCTGTCGTGGGAAACCATTGCCCGGACCACCCAGACCACAGTTAATATTGCGCAGAGCGCGATCATTCATATCGGCCACACGTTTCCAGACTATGCGTCTGGCGTCGATTTCTAGGCTATTGCCCCAGTGAATATGGTTGTCTAGTAAGGCGGACAGCAGGTTGTGGGCTGCGCCAATAGCGTGGAAGTCACCGGTGAAGTGCAGGTTGATATCTTCCATGGGCACTACCTGCGCATAGCCGCCGCCCGCCGCGCCGCCCTTCATACCGAAGCAGGGGCCCAGGCTGGGCTCTCGCAGACAGACCAGGGCATCTTTACCAATGCGGTTAAGGCCATCGGTCAGGCCCACAGAGGTAGTTGTCTTACCCTCTCCAGCTGGTGTTGGCGTAATTGCAGTCACTAGAATAAGTTTGCCATCAGCCTTGTCTTGCAGAGAGGCAATATGCTGTGGGTCAATTTTTGCTTTGGTTCTGCCGTAAGGTATCAGGGCTGACTCAGGAATACCCAACTTACTGGCAATTTCAGTTATGGGCTGGGTTTTTGCCCTGCGGGCGATTTCGATATCACTCATTTTCTCTCTCCGTGACTAGTGCAAAATTCAGGTCTGGTTGATCCTGTTTTAGGGGCCTGAAAACAATCAGAGCCATCTTCCTTGTCCCACTTAATCTGTGGCTTTCTGAGACCGGCGAATGCTGTCTTAAAAACGACGGTAGGTCAAGCCTGCTGTGGACTCCGGGGATGACGCGGTCGAGTATGTTGCTGTCGTAATTGTATGCAAACAGAATCACTGGGCTGGTTACACTGAGGCCATTATTCAAAGAGAGTAGGTTATGAAAACTAGTGCAAAAGTGGTGGTGGTTGGCGGAGGCGTTGTCGGCGTCAGTACCCTGTACCATTTGGCCAAGAAAGGCTGGACCGATGTGGTGTTGGTGGAGCGCAAGGAGCTTACTTCCGGGTCGACCTGGCACGCGGCGGGTCTTTTGCCGCTATTTAATATGAGCTACTCAGTGGGCAAGCTGCACCAGTATTCTGTGGACTTTTATCATGAGTTGGAAAAAGAGACTGAGCAAAATGTAGGCTTCAGTGTGGTCTCCAATATCCGTCTGGCGTCCAATGAAGACCGCATGGATGAGTATAAATACTATTCAGGTGTGGCCCAGACCGTCGGTGTTGAGGTTAACTTTCTGACTCCGGAGCAGGTCAAAGAAGCTTGGCCCATGGCCAATGTCGAGGGCATTATTGGCGCCATACAACACCCAGATGATGGCTATATTCAGCCCGCTGACCTGACTCAGGCGCTGGCCAAGGGGGCTCGCGCTCGCGGAGCAACTATCTATCGCAATACTGCAGTGTTGGAGCTTGAGCAACAAGCTGATGACAGCTGGATTGTTAAGACCGACAAAGGGGATATCCACTGTGAGCATGTGGTGTCCTGCACAGGCAACTTCGCCCGTAAAACTGGCGACATGGTGGGCTTGGATATCCCGGTTATTCCTGTTGAACACCAGTATATTGTTACGGATCCGCACCCCGATGTACTGGCTCGCAAAGCCGAAGGGCTGCCTGAACAGGCGGTTTTGCGTGAATCAGACGCGGGCTACTACCTGCGTGAAGAGGCTGGTGGGTTTATTCTTGGACCCTATGAAGAAGGTGCGCCCTGCTGCTATATGGACGGTCCCAGCGATCAATCGGAATATGAGCTGTTCAATGGCGACCTAGACCGCCTGATGCCCCATATTGAAGCCTGTATGAACCGAGTTCCCGCCTTTGCTGAGGTGGGGGTAAAGACGGTCTATAACGGCGCTATTGCTTACACACCAGATGGCAACCCAATTGTTGGTCCAGCTTGGGGGTTGAAAAATTTCTGGCTCAATGAGGGTCACAGCTTTGGAATCACCGCCGCCGGTGGTGCTGGCTGGCAGTTGGCGGAATGGATTGTCGATGGTGAGCCTACAGTGGATATGATGGGGGTAGACCCGCGTCGCTTTGGCCCATATGCCTCCCGCGGTTACCTGCGCACCAAGAACGAAGAAGCCTATGATCATGTGTTTAAGAACCACTACCCGGACGAAGAGCGCGGCGCTGCGAGACCATTAAAGACCTCTCCCTGCTACGACCGCATGAAAGATCTGGGCGCTGTATTCGGCACTGTTTACGGCTGGGAGCGCCCCAACTGGTTTGCGCCCGCTGGCTATGCTCTTTCAGAGACTGATCTGAATAAGTCGGATACATTGTGGAATAAAAACCATTCCAAGGCCCTGGACGATGGCCGTATTGTTGAGAAGAATTCCTTCCGTCGCTCCAACTACTTTGACTTTGTTGGCCAAGAGGCGCGCCATGTCCATGAAAAGGTCGGTGTGCTGGATATGTCTGCCTTCTCCAAGGCAACTGTGACTGGCCCCGGCTCAGAAGCCTGGCTTAACAGCATTGTTGCCAACAATGTGCCCAAGGCAGTGGGCCGAATTGGTCTCTGCCATATGCTGTCACAGAATGGTGGTGTGCGCGCCGAATTTACTGTCTATAAGCGTGCCCAAAATAGCTATTACCTGGTATTCGCCGGCGCTCAGGAGCGCCATGACTGGGATTATCTAACCAAGCTGGCTCCCCGGGATGGCTCTGTCAGTCTTCAGAAAATCACTACCCAGATGGGTGTGCTGGTGCTGGCCGGGCCAAAGTCTCGGGATGTACTGCAAAAGCTTACTGATACTGACCTCTCCAACGACAGCTTTAAATGGCTTACGGGAAAATCGATCAATGTTGGCTATGCCCAGGCTGAAGCCCTGAGGGTTAACTTTGTGGGTGAGCTGGGCTGGGAACTGCATCACCCCATCGAAATGCAAAACTATATCTTCGACGAGCTGATGAAGGCCGGTGCTGAGTTTGATATCAAGCCCTTTGGTATCCGCGCCATGGAGAGCATGCGACTGGAAAAATCCTACCGTCTGATACCCCGGGAGATGTCCATTGAATATTCGGCCCTGGAGTCTGGTTTACACCGTTTTGTAAAGCTGGATAAAGACTGTGACTTTGTGGGTAAGCAGGCGCTGCTGGCCTGGCAGGAAAAAGGCTTTGCCAACTGCTTCGCCACCCTGGAAGTGCACGGCGTGACTGATGCGGATGCCCGCGGTTCAGAAGGGCTCTACAGGGACGGCCAGCTAGTGGGCAGGGCGACCTCTGGTGGCTTTGGCTTCCGCACCAACAGGTCCCTGGCACTAGGAATGGTTAAGACAGAATTTGGTGCCATAGGCACAGAATTGGAGATTGAGATTCTCGGTGAGCGCTACAGGGCAACGGTGATTGAAGAATCACCTTTTGATGCGGCCAATAGCTGCTTAACCGCTTAGGTTTCAGGTGCGTCGTAGACTGGTATTAGCCTGTCGCAAAACACTATGCGGCGCGGGTCAAACAGGCACAGACTGCGCCCGATCATGATCGAACAGAAGAGCTTTAAAAGTGCTCTAAAGGATACAGACTTATGACAGAACGAACTGGGCGAAGAAGAGCAGGGCGAGATGCTGGTGGCCGTGAAGGGCGCCGTGAGGCCCGCGCTAATGCGGTGGTTGCAACCAAGCCATTTATCGAGCGCAAAATTCCCTACGTTGAGTATCTCAGCGAAGAGAATCTGCAGCTGATTGAAGACAATGCGGATATTCTGCTGGAAGAGATCGGTATCGATTTTCTCGATGATCCCGAAGCCCTTGAGATGTGGAAACAAGCGGGCGCCGATGTGCAGGGCACCAGAGTGCATTTCCCTAAGGGGCTGTGCCGTTCCATTATTCAGGCCACCGCGCCCAGTGAATATACCCAGTATGCCCGCAACCCGGAACGCAATGTGATTATTGGCGGCAAGCGCACCGTACTGGTACCAGCCTATGGGTCACCCTTTGTCCATGATATTGACCAGGGCCGACGCTACGCGACCATCGACGACTTCAATAATTTTGTCAAACTGGCCTATATGGCCCCAGGTATCCATCATTCTGGCGGCACCATCTGTGAGCCAGTAGACCTGCCGGTAAACAAGCGTCACTTCGATATGGTCTACAGCCATTTCAAGTACAGCGACAAGCCATTGATGGGTTCAGTAACCCACCATGAGCGCGCCCAGGACACAGTGGATATGGCCAAGCTGGTATTTGGCGACGAGTTTGTCGATCAAAACTGTGTATTAACCAGTCTGATCAATGTGAATTCACCCATGACCTTTGATGGCACCATGCTCGGTTCTCTCAAGGTCTATGCGCGCAATAATCAGGCGACAGTGATTTCACCCTTTATTCTTGCCGGTGCCATGTCGCCAGTGACCACCGCAGGCACTGTTACCCAGATTCTGGCTGAAGCCATGGCGGGCATTGCCTTTACCCAGCTCTGTCGTCCCGGGGCACCAGTGATCTTTGGCACCTTTGCCGCAGCTGTGTCTATGGCCACCGGTGCACCGACCTTTGGTACCCCAGAGCCCAGCCAGGTGATCTATGCAGCCGCAGCACTGGCTCGCCGCCTTGGCGTGCCCTTCAGAAGCGGTGGTGGCCTTACCGGCTCCAAGCTGCCAGATGCCCAGGCAGCCTATGAAGCGGCCAACACATTGCAGACCTCAGCATTGGCTGGAGTCAACTTTATGTTACATACCGCAGGCTGGCTGGAGGGTGGTCTGGCCATGGGCTATGAGAAATTTATTATGGATGCCGACCAGGCCAGCATGATCTCAGTGCTGTTGGGCGGTATGGATATGTCCGAGAACGGGCAGGCCCTGGATGCGGTTCGTGAAGTGGGCCCGGGCAAACATTATCTGGGCTCAGCCCACACCCTGAAAAACTTTGAAACGGCTTTCTACCGTTCAACCGTTGCCGATAACAACAGCTATGAGCAGTGGCAGGTGGATGGCTCACTGGATACAGCCCAGCGTGCCAATGTTCTGTGGAAAAAAATGCTCAACGAATATCAGGCCCCAGCCATTGACCCGGCGGTTGATGAAGCATTGCTGGACTTTATGGCGCGACGCAAAGGCTCGTTCGAAGATCGAGATTACTAAGCAATACCAAATTGGGAGTTACCACAGATGTCTGATGAAGACGATATTGTACTGGCAGAATTATCCGACGAAGATCTGGTGCTGCAAATGCATGACGATCTCTACGATGGCCTGAAAGAAGAGATAGAAGAGGGCACCACCATCCTGCTTGACCGCGGTTGGTCCGCAGAAAAAGTGCTTGGCGAGGCTCTGGTTGATGGTATGACCATTGTAGGTATCGACTTCCGCGACGGTATCCTGTTTGTGCCAGAGGTATTGCTATCGGCCAATGCCATGAAAGGTGGCATGTCGATTCTCAAGCCGCTGCTGGCGGAAACTGGTGCTAAACCAGTGGGCACCATGGTGATTGGCACGGTAAAAGGCGATATCCATGACATAGGCAAAAATCTGGTGGCCATGATGATGGAGGGTGCCGGTTTTGAAGTTCATGATATGGGCATCAATAATTCCGTTGAGGAATATATTGCCGCCCTAGAGCGTCACCAGCCAGATATTTTAGGCATGTCCGCACTGCTGACTACTACCATGCCCTACATGAAAGTGGTGATTGATGCCCTTAAAGATCAGGGCCTGCGAGACAAATATATAGTGATGGTAGGCGGTGCGCCGCTGAACGAAGAATTCGGTGAAGCTGTGGGAGCAGATGCCTACTGCCGCGATGCCGCAGATGCAGCGACAACAGCAATTCGGTTGGTCGCAGAGCGCAGAGCACTAGAGCCGGCCTAATGGCACTGGCCAGTGAGCAAGCTCCTGGGCGCCTGTTGGTGATTGCCTGTGGCGCACTGGCCCGTGAGATTGTCTGGCTGCAGAAGTTAAATGGTTGGGAACATATGGATCTGCAATGTCTGGATGCAGAGCTCCACAATAGACCCAAACTAATTGCAGATAAGCTGGCCGCCAAGATCGAGCAAAATCGCCAGCATTATAAAAACATTTTTGTCGCCTATGCTGACTGCGGCAGCGGCGGAGCCATTGATACTTTATTGGCCAAAGAGGGCATTGAGCGACTTCCGGGCGCCCACTGCTACTCGTTTTTTGCCGGTGAAGAACGCTTTACTCAGATGGCTGCCGCAGAGCTTGGCAGCTTTTATTTGACCGACTTTTTGGTCGAACATTTTGACCGGCTGGTGATAAGAGGTTTGAAACTGGATAGGCATCCCGAGCTGCGTGATCAGTATTTTGCCCATTACACCAGCCTGGTTTACCTGTCCCAGCGTCAGGATGCAGAGCTGGTAGAACAGGCCCGCGCTGCAGCAGAATTTTTAGATTTAAACTTTCGCCATGAGCACAGCGGCTATGGCGATTTAGAGACTGGTCTACAAAAGCAGATACTCAAGCTTGTATAGGGGCTGACGGCATGCAAAAAATCGAAGTCTATTGGCGCGATATTCCAGCACAGATCCTGGTCAAGAGTGGGCGTGTGCGTGGTAAAGCTATGCTTAGTCATAGGTTTCAGGCGGCCATAGATCGCGCCGCTATGCGTGCAGGTAAAGGTGGCAGTGATGAATATCTTGAAGACTGGCGCAGGGTGACCAGTAAAATAGAAGCCGAGGGTAGCCCTCAGGATATTGCCCAGCAATTTGCTGAAGCCATCGAAGCCGCCTATTCCAATGCCGACATTGCCGCTCTGGTGGCCGCCAAAGGTCTCAAGGAACAAAACCCATGAAACTGGTTCGTTACTGGTCAGTGAGAAACGCCCGTTGGCTGCGCTGGGTTTATAAAGCCCTGGAAGCCTGTCTGGTGGCTCTGCATCCGGTCCTCGATCGTCTGGGTTATCAGCGCATAGACGGCACCTTTGCCGCATTGGAAAAACTGGTTAAAGGGTTTCTTTTTGACTCTCAGTCCTGTGGCCAGTGCAGCCTGGGTGAAACCGGAATGGCCTGCCCAATGAACTGCCCCAAGACCTTGCGCAATGGCCCCTGTGGCGGAGTGCGCAGCAATGGCCACTGTGAGGTTGACCCGGATATGGTCTGCGTCTGGGTAACATCCTGGGAAGGTAGCCGGCGCATAGGCAACCTTGAGACTGGTATACAAGTTATTCAGCCGCCGGTCGATGTGCGTCACAAGGGCACTAGTGCCTGGTTACGTGCAGTGCGGCGAAAATCAGGAGTCTCAGAGTCATGATGTTTGACGACGAACCCATAGCGGGGGAGAACCTGCCAATACTGCCGGGCCATGACTCTCCGGGCCGCTTTGAGCGGGTGTTGCGCGCAGGGCATTTTGCGGTTACCGCAGAGATTGCGCCGCCAGACTCCGCAGATCCCATGGAGGTTTATCGCAGAGCTGCACTGTTTGATGGCTATGTGGATGCTATTAATGCCACCGATGGCTCCGGAGCAAACTGCCATATGTCCAGTGTAGGCATGTGCGCCTTGCTGACCCGCAGTGGCTACTCCATGATTATGCAAATCTCCTGTCGCGATAAAAACCGCATTGCCATGCAGGGTGATGTGCTGGGCGCTTCAGCCATGGGAGTCTCAAATATTCTCTGTTTAACGGGCGACGGTGTGCAGTCTGGCGACCACCCCGAGGCCAAGCCAGTATTTGATATGGATTGCATGACCAGTCTGCAAATGATTCGTGGCATGCGCGACGATGCACAGTTTCTCAGCGGTCGAAAGCTCAGTTCACCGCCCCAGGTTTTTCTCGGCGCAGCGGCCAATCCATTTGCGCCACCTTTTGACTATCGTCCTCTGAGGCTAGCGAAAAAAGTGGCGGCGGGAGCGCAATTTGTGCAGACCCAATACTGCTTTGATATTGAAATGCTAAAAACCTATATGGCCAAAGTGCGGGATATGGGGTTGCACGAAAAAGTATTTATTTTACCTGGTGTGGGCCCATTGGCCTCGGCCAAATCTGCCGAGTGGATTCGCAACAATGTGGCTGGCGTGCATATCCCTGACGCCATTATCAAACGTCTGGCAGGCGCCGAAGATCAGAAACAGGAAGGGGTCAATATCTGTATCGATATGATCAATGAGATCAAAGACATCGAAGGGGCCAGCGGCGTGCACATTATGGCTTACCGCCAGGAAGAGCGTATTGCCGAGATTGTAGAAAAAACCAAAGTGCTGGGAGATCGAACCCCCTGGCACCCGAATCGTTAATTTTTGGAGAACAGCATGACCATCACGACTATCAGTTCCGCCACCAGAGAGGTCAAAATCGGCTTTGATCAGCCCTTTGTAATTATCGGTGAGCGCATCAATCCCACTGGCCGCAAAATACTGGCCGAAGAAATGAAGGTGGGAGATTATAGTCGTGTGGAAGCCGACGCCCTGGCTCAGGTTGCCGCTGGTGCCCAGATGCTGGATGTGAATGCAGGTATTCCTCTGGCTGATGAGCCGCGTATTCTCGCCGAAGCCATTCAGTTGGTGCAGTCGATTACCGATGCTCCCCTGAGCATTGACTCCTCCATTATTGAAGCACTGGAAGCCGGTTTGGCGGTGTATCAGGGCAAGGCGCTGGTCAACTCTGTCACCGGTGAAGATGAAGTGCTAGAGCGAGTTCTGCCTCTAGTGGCCAAATATGGTGCCTCAGTGGTTGCCATCTCCAATGATGAAACCGGTATTTCTGAAGATCCGGACGAGCGTTTTGCCGTGGCCAAGAAAATTGTTGAGCGCGCCGCAGACTATGGTATTCATCACAGCGATGTAGTGGTGGATCCACTGGTGATGCCTATTGGTGCCATTAACACTGCTGGTTTGCAAGTGATGCATGTGGTCCGTCGTCTGCGGGAAGAACTTAAAGTAAACACCACCTGCGGTGCCTCCAATGTCAGCTTTGGCCTGCCCAACCGCAATGGCATTAACAGCGCGTTTTTAACCATGGCTATGGGTGCTGGTATGACCTCAGCAATCACCAGCCCACTGCACCCAGAAGTGATGGCTGCGGTGCGTGGCGGTGATGTCATGATGGGCCATGATCCCAATTGCGCGAACTGGATAAAAGCATACCGGGAACCAGTTGCCGAGGGTGAAGGTCGAGCCAGAGGCGGACGTCGCAGAAGAGGATAGTCATACAGTGCAAGACATGGTCAAGGTAGTCTTTACCCCCTCTGGTCGGCGCGGTAGTTTTCCGGTCAACACGCCGCTGCTCCATGCAGCGCGGGTATTGGGCGTGGATATTGATTCTGTCTGTGGCGGTCGCGGTCTTTGCGGTCGCTGCCAGATAGTCTGTGCTGAGGGCTCTTTTACCAAGCATCAAATTGAATCCCACAGCAGCCATTTATCGCCGGTCTGCGCGACAGAAATTAAATACGGTGAGCGCAAAACTCCCCTGGCCAATGGTCGCCGCCTCAGTTGCCATGCATTATTGCTCGACGATGTAGTCATTGATGTACCCCCGGAGTCACAGGTACATCGACAGATTGTGCGCAAAGAGGCGGAATACAGGGATATAGAATTAGACCCGGCGACCCGACTCTATTATGTGCAGGTCGAAGAGCCAGATATGCATGTGCCCAAGGGGGACTTGCAGCGTCTGGTAGAAACACTGGAACAGGATTGGCAGCTGCCTAATCTGGGTTGCGACAGCCGCCTATTAAAAACTCTGCAGCCAGCCCTGACCGAAGGCAAGCGCGGCATCAGCGTGGCTGTGCATAAAAACCAACAGATTATTGCTCTCTGGCCTGGCTTTAGAGATCGCGCCTATGGTGTGGCCGTGGATGTGGGTTCCACTACCATTGCCGCCCATCTCTGTGACTTGGGTTCCGGCGAGGTGCTGGCCAGCGCCAGTCTGATGAATCCGCAGATTCGCTTTGGCGAAGACCTAATGAGTCGCGTGTCTTATGTGATGATGCATCCTGAGGGTGCGGAGGAGATGACCGATGTAATCCGCGAGGCGCTCAACCAGCTGTTTGTTCAGGTGGCAGAGAAAATCGATGCCAGGGTAGAGGATATTCTTGAAATTACATTGGTGGCTAACCCGGTTATGCATCATATTTTGCTGGGCATTAGCCCGGTTGAATTGGGCGGCGCTCCTTTTGCCCTGACCACTGATGCAGCAGTGGAAGTGCCCGCCTCTGATATGGGGCTAACAATTAATGAGGGTGGCCGACTCTATGTGTTGCCCTGTATTGCCGGTCATGTTGGCGCCGATACCGCCGGCGTTATTCTTGCCGAAGAGCCCCAGAATCAGGACAGCATGACCCTGCTGGTGGATGTGGGTACCAATGCTGAAATTGTCCTCGGTAATCGACACCGCCTGCTGGCCTGTTCCAGTCCCACTGGTCCTGCCTTTGAGGGTGCCCAGATAAGTTGCGGCCAGCGTGCAGCCACAGGTGCCATTGAGCGTGTTCGCATCGACCCGCAAACCTTGCAGCCGCGCTTTAAAGTTATTGGCTCGGACCTGTGGTCCGATGAAGATGGTTTTGCCCAGGCTATACAGGACCATGGGGTTACCGGCATCTGTGGCTCGGGCATTATCGAAGTGGTGGCCGAGATGTATCTGGCAGGCATAGTCACTGAGGACGGTATTGTTGATGGTGACCTCAGTAGCCGCACTGATCGCGTGATTCAAAACGACCGCACCTGGTCCTATGTTTTACACAGTCCTGAAAATGACGAAGCGCCAATTGTGGTCACGCAAAATGATATTCGCCAGATACAGTTAGCCAAGGCGGCACTCTATGCCGGGGTCAAACTTTTGATGGACCATATAGGCACAGCAACTGTCGATCGAATTCGTCTTGCCGGTGCCTTTGGCAGTCATATTAATGTGCAGCATGCCATGGTGCTGGGGTTGATTCCCGACGCGGTTTTAGAGCAGGTGTCATCCGCCGGCAATGCGGCTGGCACTGGCGCTCGCATAGCCCTGTTAAACAGTCAGTCGCGGGACAGGATTGAAAACCTGGTCAAAAATATCGAGAAAATTGAAACTGCCATGGAGCCAAAATTCCAGGATTATTTTGTCGATGCCATGGCCTTTCCCAATAAAACCGACGCCTTTCCCAACCTGTTTTCTGTGGTTGTCAGGCCTGAGCCCAAGGTGGTTGCTGAAAATTCCGGAACCGGTCGCAAACGCCGCCGCCGATAAATTTTATCGCGGCAAAATATTTTGGCTTTTGACACAAAAAAGCCTTCTTATACAGCAGGTTATGGGCCTATAATCGCGAAAAGTAGCAAGCTGAATTAAGGCTTTTTTAAAGCCTTAATAAATAATAATAAACGCAGTTAATAAAGCGAACTCCCGCGAAAGGATTGTTGATATGGTAGATACCGTAGATGCAGTTGAGGTTGAAAACTCGGATGCAAATATAACCTTGCATGTGGGCTTTCTTTTGATGCCAGAGTACACCCTAAGTACTTTTTCTAATGCTGTTTCCGTACTGCGTATGGCCAATAGGCTAAGCGGCAGAGAGCTATATCAGTACTCTGTATTTAGTCTTAATGGTGAGCCTGTGATCTCCAGTTCTGGTATTGAGTTAGTGCTGGATGGCAGCATTAAATCCCTGGGGGATATGAATGTGCTGATGGTTTGTGGTGGGTACAATATTAAAAACTATTGCACCAAACCAGTTGTCGATGCACTGCGCGCCATGGACAAGAAAAAAATCCCTCTGGGAGGCATGTGCACAGGCAGCTATGTTCTAGCAGTCGCTGGGTTACTCGATGGTTATCGAAGTACCATCCACTGGGAAAATATTGCCAGCATGCGCGAACAGTTTCCCAAGCTGAATATTTCCTCAAGCCTATTTGTAATTGACCGCAATCGCTACACCTGTTCCGGTGGCATTAGCTCCATTGATTTGATGCTCAATCTAGTGGCCAGTATTCATGGCCACCAGCTGGTGCAACAGATCTCAGAGCAGTTTACCTGTGACAGGGTGCGCACCGAGAAAGATCCCCAGCGTGCGCCACTGCAGTATTTGATTGGTGCCAGTCAGCCGCGACTGGTAGATGCAGTCACATTGATGGAAACCAATATTGAAGAACCGCTGAGTCTGGATGAGGTGGCAGACTATGTGGGCATTTCAAGACGCCAGCTGGAGCGGCTGTTCAATCGCTATCTGCACTGCGCGCCGTCTCGCTACTATTTGGAGCTGCGTCTATCCCGGGCCAGGTTGCTGCTGTTGCAAACCTCTATTCCTGTGATTGATGTGGCTATCAGCTGTGGGTTCTCTACCGCACCCCATTTCAGCAAGTGCTACAGTGACCTGTATGGCAAGCCACCTAGCAACGAGCGGCGGGCACTGGCCTAACATTCTGGTTACTGGTTGCGATACTCCGTGGGTCTGGTTGCAAAGGCGCTGCGAAAGGCACGAGAAAAGTGGGCTGTATCTGCGAAACCACATTCCTGGGCAATATCTGTGATCGAGCGCTGGGTATTTTGCAGTAGCCAAAGGGCGTAGCTCAGGCGAATCTTACGGTAAAACTTTTGTAAACTCTCACCAGTGTCGGCCAGAAATAATCGCTCTAGTTGGCGCTTGGAGATATTAATACGCAGAGCGATCTCATCAGTAGCCAGTGGACGGCTGAGATTTTGTTCCATCAGCAGCAGCGCCTTAACCACCCATTTATTTTCTACCTGATAGTCCGAGGTAGGCTGTGGCTGGGGTGCATTTGCAGGTCTGGGGCTGTCCATCACCAAGATACGCAAGCTTTTTCTCGCCCAGCTTTGGCCCAGGTGGCGCTCAATAATATAGGCGGCTAGATCCGCGGCCACGGCGCCCCCAGCACAGGTAATTCGATCACCATCGTCAACAAATAGCTGATCAGCCACAGGCATAACATCTGTGTAGCGATCGCTGAGATCGCGGTGGTGAAACCAGCTGACACAGCAGCGCCGGTTGTGCATCAGACCAGCTCGGATCATGGCAAAGGAGCCAGTGCAGAGCCCAATAATAGGTGTGTGAGCCTGATCGGCTCGCTGCAGATAATCAATCAGGTGCTGGCTGCCAGACAAGGTCTCTGAGAGTAGACCGCCCACCACCACAATATAGTCAAACTCAGCTGGATCGCGATAGGTTTCCCAGGGTTGCACAGTCACCCCAGAGCTGGAGTTAATAGGGTTTAGATTGGGGCCCATAATGGTCCAGCGGCAGTGAATCTGTTCACTGTGATCCCCTTCGTCGGCGGCTAGGCGCAATGCATCGATAAACGCTGAGAAAGGCAGCAGGGTAAAGCTTGGCATAAGCACAAAACCCACAGATAAACTGGGTGAGGGCTGGAGGTTGCTGGCGGCGGATTTGGGCATAATCTGTCTATCCCGAAAAGGCACTATTTTAAGTTTGGCGGCGCATATATACAACAGATTGACCGTCGCTGTTGAACCATAATGCCATTTTGCCTAATTTTTAGTCGATTTCGTCGGTTATTGTCGCTTTTAGCATTGTAATTGTCAGTTTTGTTCTATCGACTAGCCCTTATAAATTGCTCCAATACCATCTATCACCAGTCATTCCTTAGAGTTGAATCAATGAAAAAGTACTCTGGCTTTAGCCTGTTTAAAAACGCCCTGAGCTACCATGAAAACTGGCAAAAACTGTGGCGCAGCCCCAAGCCCAAAGACGACTACGATGTGATTGTTGTAGGTGGTGGCGGACATGGTTTGGCCACAGCCTACTACCTTGCCAAAGTCCATGGCATTACCAATGTCGCAGTGATCGAGAAAGGCTATTTGGGTGGTGGTAACACAGCCCGCAATACCACCATTATTCGCTCTAACTATCTCTGGGATGAAGCAGCCCAGCTCTACGAGCTGTCGCTCAAGCTCTGGGAAGGGCTTAGTCAGGAACTCAACTATAACGTGATGTTCAGCCAGCGCGGCGTGCTTAACCTGGGTCACAACCTTCAGGATATGCGCGATATTGAGCGGCGGGTCAATGCCAACCGTTTAAATGGTATAGATGGCCAAGTGGTAACCCCAGAGCGGATCAAAGAAATAGCCCCGCTGATTAATATTTCCAAAGACTGCCGCTATCCGATCCTGGGCGCCTCATGGCAGCCGCGGGGCGGCACAGCCCGCCACGATGCTGTGGCCTGGGGCTATGCCCGTGGTGCCGACGCCCTGGGGGTGGATCTGATTCAGGAGACCGAAGTCACTGGTATTCGCCGCAAAAATGGTGCAGTGGTGGGAGTTGAAACCACTCAGGGCTTTATAGGTGCTCGCAAAGTGGCCTGTGTGACTGCCGGTAATTCCGGCGTTGTAGCCGCAATGGCTGGTCTGAGGCTACCGGTAGAGTCGCGACCATTGCAGGCACTGGTATCAGAGCCGGTAAAACCCTGTCTGGATACAGTGGTTATGTCCAATGCAGTGCACGGTTATATCAGTCAGTCTGACAAGGGCGATCTGGTGATTGGTGCCGGTGTCGATGGTTACAATGGTTACGGCCAGCGCGGTTCATTCCATGTTATAGAACATACATTGCAGGCGATCTGCGAACTGTTTCCGGCCTTTAGTCGGGTGCGTATGAATCGCCAATGGGGTGGTGTGGTGGATACCTGCCCCGATGCCTGTCCGATTATCAGCAAGACCTCAGTCGACGGACTTTATTTCAACTGTGGCTGGGGCACAGGTGGCTTTAAGGCTACTCCAGGCTCTGGCTATGTGTTTGCCGATACGGTGGCCAATGACCATCCCCACCCATTGGCAGCGGCCTTTAATGTTGACCGATTTAATACTGGAGCGCTGATTGATGAGCATGGCGCTGCCGGTGTGGCTCACTGAGAGAATTTATTCCTATGTTATTAATTCACTGTCCCCATTGCCGGGAAGACCGCGAAGAAGAAGAGTACAGCTACAGTGGCGAAGCTCATATTGTGCGGCCATTAGAGCCAGAGGCCCTGAGTGACGAAGACTGGGGCGACTACCTCTTCTTCCGCAAGAATCCCAGAGGTATCCACCATGAGATGTGGTATCACGCTGTGGGTTGCAGAAGGTATTTTTATGCGACCCGCAACACCCTGAGCTACGAGATTTTAGAGACCTACAAAGTCGGTGAGCAGCCCCAGGTCAGAGCTCAGGGAGCAGTCCAATGAGTCAGATAAATCGCCTTAATTCCAAGGGTCGCATTGACTGTGACAGTCCCATCAACTTCACCTACAACGGCAGACAGATGCAGGGGGTTGCTGGCGATACGCTGGCTTCGGCCCTGTTAGCCAATGGTGTTAATCTGGTGGGTCGCAGCTTTAAGTACTCCCGCCCCCGTGGCATTGTTGGCCATGGTGCTGAAGAGCCCAATGCCATTATGCAGATTGGTTCAGGTGCTGCCACTGTGCCCAACTTAAAAGCCACTCAGGTTGAACTCTACGAGGGCCTTGAGTCTGCCTCGGTCAATGGCTGGCCCAGCGTAAACTTTGATTTGATGAGTATTACCGGTTGGTTTGGGCGCATGATGCCACCTGGGTTCTACTATAAAACCTTTATGTATCCCGCCAAACTATGGATGACCTACGAGCATTTTATTCGCAAGGCAGCAGGCCTCGGCAGTGCACCTGTGCAGGATGACCCAGATCACTACGACAAACTTAACCAGCACTGTGACCTGCTGGTAGTGGGTGCAGGTCCGGCTGGATTGGTCGCAGCCCGAGAGGCCGCCCGCGCTGGTGCCAGAGTAATTATTGCCGACGAACAAAATGAATTTGGTGGTAGTTTGTTGGCCTCGACCAACAGTATTGATGGTCAGCCAGCGACCAGCTGGGTTGATGAACTGGTCGCCGAGCTCAATGGCTTCTCCAATGTGCAGACTTTGCCCCGCAGCACAGTGTTTGGTTACTACGACCATAACTTCCTGGGCATTTTGCAGCGCCGCACTGATCACCTGGGTATCAGCGCAGCCTCCGGCTCCCGTCAGCGTTTACATCGGGTACGTGCCAAGCGGGTAATTCTGGCTACCGGTGCCTTTGAGCGGCCACTGGTGTTTGCCCACAATGATATTCCTGGGGTTATGCAGGCCTCCTCTGTGTCCACCTACATCAATCGCTATGCTGTAGCTCCGGGCCAGAGAATGGTGCTGTTCACCACCAATGACAACGCCTACCAAACTGCTATAGATTGGCATAGAACTGGCCGTGCTGTAGTCGCAGTGGTCGATAGCAGGCCCGCACCCAATGGCCAGATTGTGCAAGAGGTCAAGGATCTGGGTATTTTGGTGATAGCTGGTTCTGCTGTGATTGAAGCTCAGGGAGGCAAGCGGGTTAAGCGCGCATTAATTGCTCCGCTCAATGCTGATGGCACTCAGATTACCGGCGCTGTGCAAAAATTGGTCTGTGATCTGATCGCCTGCTCCGGAGGCTGGAGCCCGGCCATTCACCTGAGTTCTCACACTGGCGCCAAGCCGGTCTGGGACCAGGCAATTATTGGCTTTAAGCCAGGCAAGTCAGTACAACAGGAGCGCTCGGTAGGGGCCTGTGGTGGTACCTACAGTCTGGCAGACTGTATTGCCGAAGGAGCCAGCGCTGGAGCAGAGGCAGCGAAACTAGTGGGCTGTGGTGATGGTGCTGTGCATTTTCCCATGCCGCAGGTTGAGGAATACAGCGAACAGTCGCCCCAGGCGCTGTTTCTGGTGCCCCACACCAAGGCCACCAGCCGTGCACCCGGTCAGTTTGTGGATATGCAGCTGGATGTGAGTGCCGGTGGCATTGAGCTGGCCGTGCGAGAGGGCTTTAAGTCGGTGGAGCATATAAAGCGCTATACCGCTATGGGCTTTGGCACAGATCAGGGCAAGCTAGGTAATATTAATGGTATGGCCATACTGGCTAATGCTCTGGGTCAAAGTATTGAGCAGACAGGCACCACCATTTTTCGCCCATCTTATAGCCCGACCACTTTCGGCGCTATTGCCGGTGCTGATGTGGCTGGGTTGTTTGACCCTGAACGCTACACAGCAGTACATCGCTGGCACCAGCAACAGGGGGCTGAGTTTGAGGATGTAGGCCAGTGGAAACGACCCTGGTATTTCCCCCAGTCTGGCGAGTCTATGCAGGATGCGGTCAACCGGGAATGCCTGGCGGTGCGCAATTCTGTGGGTATTCTGGATGCCAGTACTCTGGGTAAAATCGATATTCAGGGCCCGGACGCGGCTGAATTTATTACCCGCATCTATACCAACTCCTACCTGAAGTTGGCGCCGGGGAAATGTCGTTATGGGGTTATGTTGAAAGAAGATGGCATGATCTTTGACGATGGCGTCTGCGCCTGTCTGGGTGACAACCATTATCTAATGTTTACTACCACCGGCGGGGCGGCAGGCGTGTTGGCCTGGCTGGAGCTTTGGCAGCAAACCGAATGGCCGGATCTCAGGGTCTATTTCACCTCGGTCACTGACCATTGGACCACGGCTACCATTACAGGCCCCAATGCCCGCAAAGTGCTGGCTCAGGTTTGCGATGATATAGACCTGGATCAGGACGCGTTTCAGTTTATGGACTGGCGAGATGGCACTGTGGCCGGTGTGCAGGCCAGGGTTTTCCGCATCAGCTTTACCGGCGAATTATCCTACGAGATAAATGTGCCCGCCCAATATGGCCGTTATCTCTGGGAGGCGCTTATAGCAGCAGGGGAGGAGTTTGATATTACCCCCTATGGCACCGAGACCATGCATGTGCTGCGCGCCGAGAAGGGTTTTATTATTGTTGGCCAGGATACAGATGGCTCTATGACCCCAGCAGATATGAATATGGATTGGGTAGTAGGCAAAAATAAAAGCTTTAGTTTTATAGGCAAACGCTCACTGCAGCGCAGTGACTCAGTGCGGGCAGACCGCAAGCAATTGGTGGGCCTTAAAACCCTGGATGGCACCCAGGTGCTGCCCGAGGGTGCTCAGGTAGTTTTTGACCCCCAGCAAGCTATTCCTATGTCTATGCAGGGCCATGTGACCTCCAGCTATTACAGCGCCAATATGGGCCACTCCATTGCCTTGGCGGTGGTTAAAGGTGGCCATAGCCGTCTGGGGCAGACTGTGCACTGTCCTCTGGCCGATGGCCGCACCATAGCTGCGGAGATTGTTAGTTCTGTATTCTATGATCCCAAAGGGGAGCGTCAAAATGTCCAGTAATCCAGTGAATATCTCAATAGAGTCGCCACTGCAGTATTTTCACAAGCTCTCCAGTCACCAAATTAAGGGGCAGAGAGCAGAACTATTTAATGGCGATGTGGACTTTGCGCTGGTAGTTAAAGAAGCACCAGCCTGCAGCCACCTCAACCTGCGGGGCAGCGCTCAGGACCAGAATTTTGTTAACGGCATCAGCCAGGTATTGGACATTGCACTGCCGACAGAGCCCGGCACCTATAATTGCAGTCAGGAGGCGGCTATCTACTGGCTGGGCCCGGATGAGTGGATGCTGGTGAGCCGAACAGAGGCTGCAGAGCTAGAAGCCGCACTGCGCAAAGTACTGTCTGGCCATATCTCTATAGTTGATGTCAGTGGTGGTCAGACGCTGATCAATCTGCGCGGTGCAGAGGACGCTCTGCAGACTCTGCTGAAGAAATCATCGGTCTATGATTTTGCTGCCTGGTCGCGGGCCAGTAAAGATTCTGGGCACTGTACCCAAACCACCTTTGCCAAAGCCACCGCAGTGGTGAGCAATAAATCGGATGGTTCCTTTGACTTGATTGTGCGACGCAGTTTTGCTGACTATATTGCCCTCTGGCTATTGGATGCAGGGCAGGAGTTTGGTTGCCGGATCGAGGGCTGAGGACTAAAAAAATGGCCCCAATAGTGCCGCGGTATTGCCAGACGGTGGCTTTGCGATCGGGGCCCAAGGTACTGCAGGTTATACGTACTACAGGTTATTAGCGGTACAGGTTAATGCTCTGACAGATTTATACAGTCTATGGCTGGTTGCTCGCAGCGCACGCAGTCGCTACTGCGAAGTTCGCAACTTTTAAGGCAGCGGTGAAATGCGCTTGTACAGTGGCGAGTCTGCATATCTTGTTGGGCGCAGTACCCAGGTAGATTCGATGCGTAGATAGTGCGCCTGTCTATTAGATCGCAGTAGCTGAGCAATAACATTGTCTGTCTTGGGCTGCGCTGCTCAGAGGCCCCATTGGCGGACTGTGCAAGCTGGGTATTGATAAGTTCACGCTGAGTGTAGACGGCACTTCTTGCCAGATCGTAGTGGTCTACTGAGTAACTGGCCTGCTTCGGGTTGCCTGTGCAGGCGGACAGCAGAAAGATAACAACTAAACTAATGATCGCTTTATATTTCACCACTTTGCTCCTTGGTGGACTTGCTCCTTTCTCCGCTACGCCATGCTCGACGTGTTGGGCGAGGCAGGAATATGCCAACCTTGGCGGGAAAGGTCAAGAGAGAATTTATTCAAAACGATATGCAGCGCCCAAATCCAGACTCTATTTATTATCAAGAATTTATTCAGCTTCAGGAAAAGTTGCGCGAACGAATTCTGTCGCTGCGCAAAAGCCGCAATCTGGTACAGGAAGATATGGCCGATTACGAGCTGTCGGTGCGCCAATACCAGCGCATGGAGCAAGACCCCACCGCCATAGTCTCACTGTGGCAGCTGTTTAAGCTGGCCAAGGCCCATGATTTGGATATCCACGAGTTACTCGATCTTTAGCCATCGCAGCCAGAGCTTCCAACATTGGCCTCTAGGCAGCTTTTAGCCAGGCTAGACGTGTCGGTTGAAATTTGAATATGCAAACCTTGGCAACAAATTTCAATAGGGACATTGAACAGGCACCATGCAAAGGCCAAACCCAGACTCCGTTTATTACCATGAATTTATGCAACTCCAGCGCAAGCTCTGTGCTCGTATTGTGTCGCTGCGCAAGAACCGCAATCTGGTTCAAGAAGATATGGCTGACTATGAGTTATCGATTCGCCAGTATCAGCGTATGGAGCAGGACCCAACTGCTATAGTTTCTCTGTGGCAGGTCTTTAAACTAGCCAAGGCCCATAATTTGGAGGTCCATGAACTACTGGATCTCTAGGCGGCTAATAAATTTTGTATCTGCCAACTCTTTATCTAGGCTGAGCTGCAATTAGAGATTGTGATGCAGGGTTGCTAAGGCTATTCTATGGTTTCGGTCACAGTATAAAACCCTAAAAGAGCTTTGCAAAACGCCCATGAAAACCCCCCTTATATTCTCTCTGGCTATGGTAGCTATCTGCCTGCAGGCCTGTAATAAACCGGCGCCAATTGTTTCTGGTGAAAAAACCTCCAGTAACCTGATAAGTCAGAGTGACAATAGTTGGTATCTGCAGTCCGCAGCTAAGGTGGAGGATATTCATCAGGCAGTGACTAATATCAGTCGCACCCGGGGTGGGGCAAAAAATATTATCCTATTTGTCGGCGATGGCATGAGCATTGCCACCACCACTGCTGCACGGATTCTGGACGGTCAGCGCAAAGGCATGGCGGGCGAGGAGCACAGCCTTAGCTTTGGTCACTTTCCCTTTACCGGATTGATGAAAACCTACAATGTGGATGCCCAGACGCCAGATTCAGCCGGTACCATGACCGCCATAATCAGCGGAGTTAAAACCGATGTGGGGGTGGTTGGTGTCGATGAGGATGTAATCCTTGAAGACTGCAGCTCAATGGCTGGCAATCAGTTAATCACCGCCCTGGAGTTGGCGGAAATCGCTGGTCTATCCACCGGGATTCTATCCACTGCCCGTATCACCCACGCGACACCAGCGGCGGCCTATGCCAAGTCGCCCAGCCGCGACTGGGAGGATATTTCTAATATGCCTTTAGAAGCAGTAGTGGCAGGCTGTGAAGATATTGCCCTGCAGCTAATTAACTTTGAAGGCAACCTCGAGGCGCGATTTGAGGGCGCTGATATCAATGGTATCGATGTGGTTATGGGCGGCGGCCGCAGGCATTTTTTGCCAAGGGATGCTGAGTCTAATAGCCTTGACGCCAGTAGTCCTGTAGAGGGAGACCGCACAGATGGACGCAACCTGATTAAAGAGTGGCAGGCACTGTATCCCCAGGGTGTCTATATTGACAGACAGCAGGGGTTCGATGCCCTGGATATTAACTCCGAGGTACCGGTTTTTGGCCTGTTTAATGAGTCCCATATGCTTTACGAGGCCGATCGAGCCAATGATATTGGCGGCGAACCCTCATTGTCGGAAATGACCAAAGTCAGCTTAGATATTCTTGATAAAAACCCCAAAGGATATTTTTTGCTGGTTGAGTCTGGGCGTATTGATCATGGTCACCATGCCAACAGCGCCTACAATGCTCTGACAGATACCATAGAGTTTTCCCGTGCTATTCAGGCCGCAGTGGACCACAGCAACCCAGACGAAACCCTGATTATTGTAACTGCAGACCATGGCCATGTATTTACCATAGCAGGTTACCCAAAGCGGGGTAATCCGATACTGGGCAAGGTGGTGGATGTGGGCACTGAGAAGCTGGCCAAAGGCCTGGATGGTTTGCCCTACACAACATTGAGCTATGCCAATGGCCCGGGATTTCACGACTTTGGCGATGAGACCAATGCTGATAGAGTCTACTATACAAAACCCTTTATGGGGCGCGCTGATCTCACCCATATAGATACCCAGAGCAGCGGCTTTCACCAGGAGGCAATGATAGCCAAACGCAGTGAGAGCCATTCTGGCGAAGATGTTGCAGTTTACGCCACCGGCCCTGGTGCTCATCTGGTATCAGGCACCCAGGAGCAGAGCGGTATATTCCATATTATGAACTTCGCCGCTAATCTGTCTGGAAAGGCTGAAACAGCCCTGAGCCAACAAAAAGCCCTGAGCCAACAAACAGCCCTGAGCCAATAAAACGCCCTGCTTGCAAAGACCAACTGCGTCTGAGATAGTGATAAAAAAGCTAGTTATTGTTTTCCCGCGCATATAGCAAATGCGTTTTAATCTTCCCTGCGAAGGTAACTGACTATGGTGATTTATTCCAAAACCGTTTCGGTGTTTCTGCTGCTATCCATTGTTAGTTCTTCTTACGCTTCCTCTGTTCGTCCATTTAATGAAGATGACTTTAAGTACCATAGCTATAAAGCCTATAGCGCCGTGGGTTTCTATTCGGCCGCTAACTGCAGTTCTTTGGAGGTAGATCATATAGTCTCGTTCCGCGATGCCCATGATAGCGGTGCGATGGACTGGAGTGGTTTTAAAAAAGCACTGTTTGCCAATGATCGGAAAAACCATGTTCCCGCCTGTGCAGATATGCTCAGATTAAAGGCCGACCTGCCGCCAGCAGAGTTTATGCTGAAAGCTCGTGAACAGATGGGCGTTGATTTTCAGATTACTGCGGGCTGTGACTATATCGTCAGATACCATGCTGTTAAGACTAAATATAGTCTGTTGTTCGACAACAATGATAAGCAAACCTTTGCTGATTGCGGTTTGACTATATAGTTTGCTGCAAAATCTTTACTGGGCTCATTGCGGGTTGCGACAGGGGATAAAAGGTGGGAAGCTAGTCGCTGATATTAAAGGAACCCGTTGCCATGCACCCCTATTTGCTACCTGTATTTCTACTCACAGTTACCATGTCCTCGTCGCTGTTTGCGTCGGATGCAGAGTCCACTATGGTATCCCCTGTATCTGCCGATGCTGTTGTGTGGATTAAATCGCCTCAGGACGGGCAGAGGGTCAGTTCTCCGGTTACCCTAAGTTTTGGTAATTCCAATGTGGCCATTAGTCCTGCCGGCACTGAGCGAGCCAATAGTGGCCACCACCATCTGTTAATTAATTTGCAAGAGCTTCCGGCTATGGATATGCCATTGCCTGCAAGTGCTCAGGTTATTCATTTTGGCAAGGGCCAGACCGAAACTACTCTGGAGCTTGAGCCAGGTGTCCACAGCTTGCAGCTACTGCTGGGCAACCATCTGCATGTGCCCCATGCCAGGCCAGTGATGTCAGAAAAAATCACCATCACCGTGGAATAAGATGGCTGATTTAAAATTACTGATTTAAAAGCGCTTATTTTTAAGCGGAATAGTAATCACGAGCAGTTCCAACTATGTTTCATATCAGTCTGCATCTTATAGTACCTGCGCTGGTGGCAATGCTCTGGTGGCGCAGAGGCTGGACTCTAGCCTACCTGATTATGGTTGCCACCATGCTGGTAGATATAGACCATCTGCTGGCCAGTCCCATATATAGCCCCAACCGTTGCAGCATAGGCTTTCATCCTCTGCATCAGCTAGGGTTTATTCTGTTGTATTGCGCACTCTGTATAGCCCCCAAAACTAGGCTGGTCGGTCTTGGCCTATGTATTCATATGGGCCTGGATGCCCTGGACTGCCAGGCCACATCAGGTATCTGGATACATGAGGATATATAGTTTGACCCCTATATGGGCCGGTGCTAGTATTTTCAAAAAATAACTATAGGGGTGTGAGATGCAAACAGTAACCAGCTACAAAGACGAAGCAGAGGCCTATGCGCAAATTGCAGAGGCGGGCTACCATGCGTATAAATCAGAGTTTCCGGCCCTAAAAAACGACTTTCACTGGCATGACTTTGACTCTTTTATTTATATCACCAGTGGTGAGTTAAAGGTAACTGAGCATGAGTCAGGTGAGACCATAGTTTGCGGACCTGGGTCCAAGATAATTGGCAGAGCTGGTATAGCCCATTGCGAAGAGACTGAGGGCTATAGTGCTATTTTTGGCTTGCCCGTTGAGCCCGGTGCGCTGACCCAGCCCGTAGACAAGCCTCTACCTATTCCCCAATAGAATATTACTCTGGCAGCAGGTCAGAGTAATTCTTTTCGCTGAAATCAGCTTTGAGAGCCAGTGATTCTGGATCCCAGGGGCAATCATCTCCGGGGCAGATTTTTTCGCCGGCAATATAGTATTCCCCTACAGGGGGCAAATCTCCCCAGATAACTGGACCAATGGTTGCCGACACCAGTTGATTGGTGTCGAATAAAAATGAGATTTGTAGTTCAGCATAGCTGTAGCGTCGCTGGCTTAAATCCTGATGCACACTGAGTATTGTTTCCTCACCAAGCTTAGCCTGCATGCCTTCCACCGACGCAAAATCAGCCTCAATATGCTCCGGATCGATCAGAAAATGGGATACTTTTTTCTCAGCATCCAAGATGGCTTTAACCTTATCGATCTCACATAGGTTTTCAGAGCAGGTACCAGCACCTTTGTGAAAAATTACGTCCGATTTACTCATGCCCAGGGAGACACCAGCGAAGCTGGTGGGCGGGGACCAAAAAAGGTCGGCGGCGAATTTATAGACTCCTGGTACCGAGACTGCAACGGCGGCTAACACTGCAAAGATTATAATTTTAATGGCTGTTTGCACTGGTCTTAAATCTTGTAGTTAATTCACGGGCTAGATTATCTTAATTCAGCGACTTATCAAGGGCTAAATAAACTTTGCTGCTTCTCTTAATCTTAGCCAGTTGACTGCTGGCAGTAATTAGGGCCACACTGCCTGCTCTTTAATCAATAGTGAATAGGTCAACACAGATGAAAAATATAATAATAGCTGTATCTTTGTTAGTCGCAATGCAGGCTTCCCCTGCTTTTTCAGACCACCATGCTCCCAACCTTGCTGCGCTTGAAATGTTCCAGTGTTCATTTGCAGATGGTAAAGATATTGGCGATGTCAAAAAAGTTGCCGGTGAATGGGATAGCTGGGTAGATGGTAAATTTACCGATGGTTACCAAGCCTATATTATGCAGCCAGTTGTCTACAATGGCGCTGACTTTTCAATCGATTATATTTGGTTAGGGGTTGCCGAAAATCATCAGACCATGGGGCGTGTTAAAGATCAATGGTTTGCTCAGGGCGCTAAACTCCAGAAAAAATTTGATGCCGTGGCACCTTGCAGTGCCAGCTCCCTGCTGACCAGTATGGAGCTTAAGCCCTATGCAAAGCTCGGAGAGGCAGGTTATCTGCAGGTTAACGCCTGTGAGTTAAACGAGGGCGTGAGCTATGCGGATGTGGCCGCAGCTGATAAGAAGTGGATTAGCTGGATGACTGACAAAGGCATGAATTTGGGTGCCTATCGTTGGTTTGCCGGTGTTGGAGACGCCAGAGCCAGCACAACTGATTTCTACAATGTCTACATTGCAGAGAGCATGGAGGAGCGAGGTAAAGCCCATGATATGATGATGAAAGGCGGAATGCAGGTTGCCCAATCTCTCTATTCTGAGCTGATGGTCTGCGACAAGCCTCGCGTATGGCTATCTCAGCCCTCAGGAACTATAGAACCTAGCTAAAATAGTTAAGAGCAAATAGTAAAATAGCGGTTCCAACAATTAAAAAGCCCGGAGTAGTGACTGCTCTGGGCTTTTTTTGGTTCTGGTTTTCCCAGTTCCCTATAAAAGGACTGAGCACTGCCTGGATTAGTCCTACGGGTTCGGCATTGAACCGTAGGTGAAATGGTGGGCCCAGTAGGGTGGAGCTGCTCTAGCAGCGCCACGGCAGTGGTGATTTGAGATAAAGAGCACTGCCTGGATTAGTCCTACGGGTTCGGCATTGAACCGTAGGTGAAATGGTGGGCCCAGTAGGACTTGAACCTACGACCAATCGATTATGAGTCGACTGCTCTAACCAACTGAGCTATGGGCCCTTTAACTTGTCTTTTTGCCGCAAGGCGGCGTCACGTGCTCGTCAACCTACTCGTCAATAAAGCTGCGCAGATGATCTGAGCGGGTAGGGTGGCGCAATTTGCGCAGCGCCTTGGCTTCGATCTGACGAATTCGTTCACGGGTTACATCAAACTGCTTGCCTACTTCTTCCAGCGTGTGATCTGTGTTCATATCTATACCAAAGCGCATACGCAGCACCTTGGCTTCACGAGCTGTTAGGCTGCCCAGTACGCCGCGGGTTGACTCGGTCAGGTTGTGCTTGGTTGCTTCGTCAACGGGCAGGGCTATAGTGGTATCTTCAATCAGGTCGCCAATGCTGGCATCTTCGTCTTCACCAATGGGCGTCTCCATGGAGATGGGCTCTTTGGCAATTTTTAGTACCTTGCGAATTTTATCTTCAGGCATCTCCATGCGCTCTGCCAATTCTTCCGGGCTGGGCTCGCGACCCATTTCCTGGAGCATTTGGCGAGAGATACGATTGAGCTTATTGATCGTTTCAATCATATGCACAGGAATGCGGATGGTGCGCGCCTGATCGGCGATAGACCTGGTAATGGCCTGGCGAATCCACCAGGTGGCATAGGTCGAAAACTTGTAGCCGCGGCGATATTCAAACTTATCTACCGCTTTCATCAGGCCAATATTGCCTTCCTGAATCAAATCTAGGAATTGCAGCCCGCGATTGGTGTATTTTTTAGCGATAGAAATTACCAGTCGCAGGTTAGCTTCAACCATCTCTTTCTTGGCGCGACGGGCCATGGCTTCACCAATGGTGAGGCGGCGGTTGATATCTTTAATCGCTAGAATAGTCAGGCCACTCTCTTGTTCAACCTGAGCCAGTTTGCGCTGAGCTCTAACAATCTCTACTTCCTGGTTCTCAATACCAGCTGACCAGGGGTCATTGGCTTTGATTAGCTTGCCAGTCCACTTGAGATTGGTCTCATTGCCTGGGAAGGCCTTGATAAAGTCTTTGCGTGGCATCTTCGCATAGCGAATGCAGAGCTTCATGATTTTGCGCTCTTCTGCGCGAATCTTCTCTACCGCTTTGCGCACCAGGGAGATTAATGGGTCGAACTGGCGAGGCGTCAGCTTAAGATATTTAAACAGTTCGGCCAGATCCTGAAGATTCTTGACCGAGGCATTGCCGGTGCGGCCATAGCGAGCTATGGAGGCATCGGTTTTCTTTAGCTGGGCGCGAATTGCTTCAAAGCGCTGCTGGGCTTCTTCCGGGTCCAGGCCGCCTTCGAATTCTTCCTCTTCCTCTTCATCCTCGTCTGGGGTTTCGCCATTGGCTAGCTTCTCAGCTTCAGCTGCTTCTGCGGCCTGTTGCTGAGCTAGAGCCGAGGGCACATGCTCCATGGGGTTGAGGTAGCCGCTGATAATATCGGTCAGCTTGCGCTCGCCGGCCACGACATTGTCCCACTCGGCAATAACGGCAGCCACGGTAGTGGGCCAGTCCGAGACGGCGGACATCAGTTCTCTGGTGCCCTCTTCAATTCGTTTGGCAATTTCAATCTCGCCTTCGCGAGTCAGCAGTTCAACAGAACCCATCTCACGCATGTACATGCGCACAGGGTCAGTGGTTCTATGCTGTTCAGATTCTACAGAGGCCAGGGCCGCAGCGGCTTCAGCTGCAGCTACTTCATCTGGTGTATTGTCGCCAGAGATCATCAACAGAGATTCCGCATCTGGGGCCGTTTCGAAAACGGTGATGCCCATATCGTTGATCATCTGGATAATGTCTTCGACCTGTTCCGGGTCGGCTATATCCTCTGGCAGATGGTCGTTGACCTCCGCGTAGGTGAGATATCCCTGTTCTCTACCTTTGGCGATTAAATCTTTAATGCCGGATTGTTGCTTCTGGGTGTTTTCGCTCATAGGTACTTTTCTGTAGTGGGACGCCAAAAAATAGCGCGCAATTATATCCAATTAAGAGGCCTTTGTCCCAGAGTATTTGGAGTTTATTGGCCTTATTTTGTTTTTCTTATCTTAGACCACAAGTCGTTGTTTTATCTTGTTTTTTAGCTCATTTGACTGGGGGTCTTCGCCGAGTTGCAGGCGTATTTTATGCAGCTGCTTGATTTCGCGCTCGTTAAGAGATTGGCGAGCCAGTAAATGCATGGCTTTATCTGCTGCTGGCAGAGCCTCAAAGGCACTTTGCGTCACATGCTTTAATGTATCACAAAACTCCTGGTGATCATCGCGCCCGGTGCCCTTGGGTGGGTGGTAGAGTTCGCTGGCGGCCAGTGATTGCAGTACTTTGGTTTCATCCTGGTTGCCATGGGTGCCCAGCCAGTAGGCAAAGATGTGCGAGGGTTTGTAATGGGGGTTGTCTCGCACCACTTGTAGCACTCGCAAAAACAGCGCCATATCTGCATCTGCGCTGCCATCCAGCATGCTGGTGTCCTCTACATGCTCTGCTAGGTCAGGGTGATTCAGCAATAGTGCGGTGAGAAACTTAATGGGCGCCAGGCGAATTTTCGAACTGCGCTCGGCCACCAGGTCTGGAAATGGCTCGTAGTCCAGATCGCCACGGGTCTCCATGGGCTCATCATAGTTGCGTGGGTCCTGATGCCCCTGAGCCGGTGCCGGAATGCTGCTGGGCTGAGCTGCAGCGCGCTGTTCAGGCGGCTTGTGACTGGCTACATAGTCGCGCAGATTGTCGGCGCTGATGCCGGTGCGCCTGGAGAGCTCCTCCAGCATTAGCTGGCGAAAAACGCCCTGGGGGATGCGATTTATCTGTGGCGCGCAGACTTTGCTCAGTCGCGCTTTACCATCGGCTGTGCTGGTATCTATGCCTTCACTCAGCTGGTCGAATAGAAACTCGGACAGTGGTGTAGCTGCTGTTACCTGCTTTTGGAATTCATCTGTCCCCAGTTTGCGCACCATGCTGTCGGGGTCTTCACCATCGGGTAGAAACAGGAATTTAGCCGACACGCCATCGCGCATTTCCGGCAGTGCAATCTCCAGAGAGCGCCCTGCAGCTCGCACTCCGGCGCTGTCGCCGTCAAAACAAAACACCAGTTCAGAGGTGTAGCGAAACAGCTTCTGCAAATGGTTTTCGGTGAGTGCAGTGCCCAGGGTAGCCACCGCATTGTGAATACCGTACTGGGCAAGGGCAATCACATCCATATAGCCCTCCACCATAATCAGGTAGGGTATTTCTTTCAGTGCCTGGCGCGCTTCGTAGAGACCGTAGAGCTCGCGGCCCTTATGAAAAACTGGTGTCTCCGGTGAGTTGAGATACTTGGGTGTGCTGTCGTCGAGCACTCGACCGCCAAAGCCAATAGTGCGGCCGCGCTGGTCGCGAATAGGGAACATAATGCGGTGGCGGAAACGGTCGTACTGCTTTTTCTCTTCTGGCTTAACAATCAGCATGCCGGATTCTTCCAGCAGTTTGATCTTGTCGGGCTCGGTGCCCGCGGCTTTCAATAGGTTATCCCAGCCTGGGGGTGCATAGCCCACGCCAAACGCCGCTGCTATCTGACCACTGAGACCGCGACCTTTAAGATAGTCTACAGCTGCTGCTGCGTCCTGGTGACTGCGCAGCTGTTGGCGGAAAAATTGGTCGGACTGGGTAAGCATGGAGTACAGATTATCTTTCTGCTTGCTGACCGCACGATCTGGTGCTGCCTCTCGGGGAATTTCCAGGCCAGCGTTTTTAGCCAGCATCTCGACCGCTGGCAAAAAGTCCATGCGGTCGAATTCCATCACAAAACCCAGCGCATTGCCGCCAGTTCCGCAGCCAAAGCAGTAGTAGAACTGTTTGTCCTGAGCTACGGTAAACGAGGGGCTTTTCTCTTCGTGAAAGGGGCAGCAGGCCTTGTAATTTTTGCCGGCTTTTTTAAGTTGCACTCGGCTGTTGACCACATCGACTATATCGACGCGGTCGAGTAGATCATCGATAAATGTCTGTGGGATCAATCCAGCCATGGGCACTTCAGGTTAAAAGCAGTGGGTCGAGCAGTGTAACCCCTTAGACGCAGAAATTTAACTAGGGATTTTAATTGCCGGGCGCTCTAGGAGGTCAGCGCGGCCTTTATTAGTCCGCTGACCGCGCCAGCATCGGCTCGCCCCTGAATTTGCGGCTTAATAATACCCATCACCTTGCCCATATCGGCCATGGAGCTGGCACCGGTCTGATCAATTGCCGCTGCAATCATCTCGGCGATTTCCTCGTCGCTCAGGGCGGCGGGTAAAAAGTCCTGAATCACAGCTATTTCAGCAATTTCAATATCTGCCAGTTCCTGACGGCCTGCAGATTCGTACTGGTTGATCGAGTCCCGGCGCTGTTTGACCATCTTGTCCAGCACCGCCAGTACGCGAGCATCGTCAATTTCGATGCGTTCATCCACCTCTATACGTTTAAACTCAGCTTGCATCAGTCGAATAGCGCCCAGGCGGGCCTTGTCTTTGGCGCGCATGGCTTCTTTCATAGCATCATGGATTGTTTGCTTCATTGACATGGAGTTTCTCCGCTAGGGGTTGAGTAATATGGTGGGCTGCAACAGTCTATTTGCGAATTCCAGAAACACAAAAAGCGCCGTCGGGCGCTCTTTGCTATAACTCTTTGATCAGTCACTCTGCTGCCAGAGTAATACTTAATAGAGTCGAGTAAACTTGCGTGATTCGCGAGATACTTTTTTCTGGTTACGCTTTACGGCTGCTGCAGCTTTGCGCTTGCGTTCCCAGGTGGGTTTCTCGTAAAACTCACAGCTGCGAACCTTGGCCAGTATTCCGGCTTTTTCGCAAGAACGTTTAAAGCGACGTAGTGCTACGTCAAAGGGCTCGTTTTCTTTAATTCGAACGCTTGGCATAAATGCTTAATCCTGTAGTGAAAACCAATGCCGACACAGCCAACCTGTGCTCGACTCTTCAAGGGCGCGTAGTCTATACACTTAGGGCTATTGATGCAAAGTTTTTTGCAGGGTTTTTAGACTCTGTTTAACAGGGTTAAAGTACGGGTTCACAGGGAGCGGCTGAGGGTTTAAAGTGATGCCCCTCAACCGCTTGGAGAAGCAACTATATGCTGGTGCTGGGAATAGAAACATCCTGCGATGAAACCGGTCTGGCTGTCTACGACAGCGAGCGCGGTCTGCTTGCACACACCCTATACTCCCAGGTAAAACTGCATGCTGACTATGGTGGTGTGGTCCCGGAGCTGGCCTCCAGAGATCATGTGCGAAAGATTATCCCACTGTTAAAGCAAGTGCTAGAAAAGGCAGGGGTCAATAAAGGGGACATCGACGGCATTGCTTACACCTCTGGACCAGGTCTGATGGGCGCCCTGATGGTGGGCGGTGCTATGGCCACTGCTTTGGGATTTGCCCTGGATGTGCCTGTGCTGGGTGTTCATCATATGGAGGGGCATCTGTTGGCGCCTATGTTAGAACCGAAGCCTCCGAAGTTTCCTTTTGTGGCCCTGTTGGTGTCTGGTGGGCACACCCAGTTGGTCTCAGTCAAGGCTATTGGCGACTATCAGGTGCTGGGTGAGTCCCTGGATGATGCCGCTGGTGAAGCCTTCGATAAAACCGCCAAAATGCTGGATCTGGATTACCCCGGTGGGCCTGTGCTCGCGAGCATGGCAGATCGCGGTCAAATTGATCGCTTCGATTTCCCCCGGCCCATGACTGATCGTCCGGGCCTGGATTTTAGTTTCTCTGGGCTTAAAACCTATACCCGCAATCTGATACAGAGGCATCGCGGCGACGATGTTTTGCCAGATCATCAAACCATCTTGGATATCTGCGCGGGCTTTCAGGAGGCAGTGGTGGACACATTGGTGATTAAATGCCGTCGCGCTCTGGCTCAGACCCAGATGAAAACCCTAGTGATTGCTGGTGGTGTGTCAGCCAATAGTAGGCTACGTCACTGTCTAGAGGTCGCGCTGGCGAAAGAGGGCGCCGAAGTATTCTATGCGCGCCATGAGTTTTGCACCGATAATGGAGCCATGATTGCCTATGCAGGCTGTCAGCGGCTGATAGCTGGTCAGGCGAATAATCTGGAAATCCTGGCTACACCCCGCTGGCCTCTCGACCAGTTGCCAGCCATAGCATCTAGCTAAAAGGACAGTTAATGGACATTGTATATATCAGAGATCTGCGCATAGAGACCATTATTGGTATCTACGATTGGGAGCGCCAGGTCAAACAGACCATCAGCTTGGATTTGGAAATGGCCCATGATATTCGCCGTGCCGCCGAAACCGACGATATTGAACATGCGCTGAATTACAAGTCGATCGCCAAGCGGCTGATTGCCTTTATTGAGGCCAGTGAATTTCTGCTGGTAGAGCGTATGGCTGAAGAGATTGCCCGTATTGTGCGCGAAGAATTTTCTGTGCCCTGGTTAAAGCTGCGCCTCAGCAAGCCTGGTGCACTAAGATACAGTCAGGATGTAGGCATTATTATTGAACGAGGTGAGCGACAGTAATGGCTCTGATCTATCTCAGTCTGGGAAGCAATATCGAGCGCCACCTGCATATTGGGGCTGCTCTGGATGCGCTGGCTGAGAATTTTGGCGAACTTAAGATTTCCTCTGTGTACGAGAGCGAGTCAGTGGGCTTTGAGGGCGACAGCTTTTACAACCTGGTGGTGGGTATCAGGTCCGATCTCAGGGTGGGACAGATTTCCCGCATACTCAAAGGCATAGAGGATAACAATGGTCGCGACCGCAGCGCGCCAAAGTTTGGCTCGCGCAGCCTGGATATAGATATTCTCAGTCAAGATGAGACAGTGGGGCAGGTTGAGGGCATCTCACTGCCCAGAGATGAGGTGCTTAAAAATGCTTTTGTGCTATTACCCCTGGCGGAATTAGCACCCCAGAGCCTACACCCAGTCACCAAAAAGTCCTATGCCCAGCACTGGCAGGACTACGACAAAAGCAAACAGCAACTCTGGCCGGTGCCCTTTGTATGGCGTGGCCTAAATATCACCAAAGCCAACTAGGTCGTTCTTTTCACCTATAAGCTATTTGAACTGCCGCCATCCACAGCAATAGTCTGACCCGTCATATAGGTGGCATTAACCGCTAAAAAGAATGCCGTCTCAGCTATATCTGATTCAGTGCCCAAGCGACCCATAGGTACCTTGCTCAGCACCGAATCCTGTTTATCTGTATCGTCTTCTTCATGCTCTGGCCAGAGTATTGCGCCTGGCGCCACACTATTGACCCGCACATTCGGGCCCAGATCCAGAGCCATTGACTTGGTCATAGCAATATTGCCGGCCTTGGCTACTGTATAAATCGGATGATTGCGCAGCGCCTGGCGGGCATGCATATCCGAGATATTAACAATGGCCCCCTGGGCTTTGATCAGCATTGGCGCCAGCTTTTGAGACAGAAAAAACGGCCCTTTTAAATTGCTGGCAATCAGATCATCCCACTGTTGCTCATCGCAGTTTTCCAATGGAGTGGGGTAAAAGCTCGAGGCATTGTTAATCAGCACATCCAGGCGACCAACGCTCTGTACCAGATCGACAATTTTATCTAGCCCGGCCATATCATTGAGATCGCTCTGCACCAGCAGGCAGCTATCGGCGCGCTGGGCATTAAATTGCTCGCACAGCTTGTCAGCAGCGGCAGCGCTGCGATTGTAGTGAATAATTAGATTGTAGCCCGCAGCGTGAAATAGTTGAGCTGTGACTGCGCCAATACGCCGTGCCGCGCCGGTAATTAGCACTGTTTTCCTATCTGACTTCATTGTTACACCTAATCTGAGGGATAGTTTTGTTTAAATTCTGTAAGAGCTGCAGTTTGGCGCTGACTGAGTTGAGCACCAATTTCGGCACCACTGATACCTGTGGCCACTAGGTCGGATATATCGGCTTCTAGAGCAACTTCACGGGCCTGGCGCAAATACTCCGCCATAGGGT
>UPTG01000126.1_pt1 | contig 65877 bp, 64 predicted proteins | sample 2160121 | NCBI WGS metagenome assembly UPTG01 (sample SAMN06266255, study PRJEB28933) | marine metagenome | isolation source: Columbia River Estuary | place: USA:Columbia River Estuary, USA | collected 2014-07-27 | reverse complement strand
TTGATATCCTTGATATACCAAGAAGTCTCAGATCCGTAGATGTCGGTCAATACTTCCACGCGTACGTTCGTACAAGGAGTGAGCGCACCATCAATTAAGAAATTGTCCACTGCCCAGTACCAGCCCCATGTTCCAGTGCCATCACTGTAGCGGAGGCGAACCTGGAAATCATTGTTTTGGTAGGCCGTTACATTGTAGTTCTCGTGAGCCGGAGCCGTCCAAGAGCCACGTGTAGCCGTCATAGTATCCACTGTTACCCAGTTCGCTCCGTCAAACACTTCGACGTAACCCGCAGTTCCGGGATAACTTCTCCAGTAGTGATCAAACTCGACCGTAATGGTGTCATAGCCCATCGCAGGGATAACTGGCGTAGTCAACGAAGCATTGACAGCGCCTGCAGAGGAGCCGGCCGCGTCATCATCAATCATGACGAAAGCCGATCCGTTGATCGAGGATGAACCATAACTGGTTACGCCCTCCCACATCGGGTTGCTGACATCAGAAGTCCAGTCACAAGGGATACCGCTATTGAAGTCCATGCTATATGGTATCACCGTGGCGGCAGGAGCTGCACCAGGTGTAGCAGAAGCCGTGGCAATCGGACCAACACAACCCTCAGAGACAACCCAGTCGTAAGCGTAATAAACGCGAACGTTTGTTGTGCCAAACTGAACAGAGTCCAACGACGCCACGCCTGCGACGGTATAGGGGTAAGCCCCACCTGCCGTTGCGCGGTGCAGCTGACCGGTCGTTCCGCCCAAGAAGGCCATATTGATGTAATATGTGCCGGGCATCAACGTCAAACCAACAGGAACCTGGTGCGTGCCTGCTGCCGCAACAGAAATGGTATCTGAGCGCATCAGTTCAGCGCCGCTGTGGCCTGAGGTCTTATTACCGCCGCCTTCAGAGATGCGGACTTGGAAGTTCACCAAACCATTGGAAATAACAGAAATTGAATCCAAGGTCATGGGCTTCTGCACAGAGAACCACATACCATTGGTGAAGTTACCAAAGCCACCAGTGAGGGTAGTGGGAGGACCAAAGCTTACAGGGCCCGTGGCATTATCATCCGCATAAACAGTTGCGCCATAGCTCACGGCAGCCGTTACAGGAGGCGTGGTGAAGCTATTGCCCATGGCAATTACTGCGCTGTTTGCATCCAACCACAAAACCGTGTTGTTCGGATTGGAGGCGCTAGCTGTAAAGGTTACGCTTGCTGTTCCACATGAAGACTGAGCAGGAATGCTCAACGTATCCGTAACAGGGCAAGTGGGTGTCAAACAAGGCGAGGAGAACTGGCCAAATACAGTGCTTGCTGTAAATGTGTTGCCCGCCGTATGTGTGAACACGACTACTCCGTTTGGATTCACTACTGTAAATCCTACCTCACTTGTCCAAGAACCGAGGGTTCCAACAACAACCGTCACCGTATCATCAGGGCACAACGATACATACTCCGTTGCGGCCGAACCATTCGTAAATGTAGACCCTACAGATCCCGCGACTTGACCGTTTTGGACAAACGCGATGATGTTGCCGTTCCAGCCATCACCGTACGCATCGGTCATGTTGACCGTGTACGAACATTGGTATTGAGGCGCACAGCTGCACTGAGCCAGGAATGTTCCAAATACCGTAGTAGCCGTGAAGGAAGCTGTAGAAGAGGATCCATAATTGCGTACCAAAACAGTATCGCCGTTGGGATCAACTACCGTGAAGCCAACTTCGTATGAGAAGGAGCCCAAATTGGCCACTCCCACAGTGACAGAGTCTCCTGAGCACAAATTGATTGTTGCCGTCCCGGCAGAACCCGAAGCCAGGGTCACTGTTCCGGCTGACACACCGCCTTGACTAAAGTCAATCACGTTGCCATTCCAGCCGTCACCCCAAGAGTCCACCATGTATACGGTGTACTGACACTGGCTTGTAAGTCCACAAGCCGCTGTGGTCGTTGTGACATCCGAAGACCAAACGGTCGTGTCCCCGGCTGCACAGATCTCGCGGACACTCCAGTCGTAGGAGGTCAAAGCGGTCAAACCAGAAACGGCCGAACCAGAACCCGCAACGTTGGTCACGGTGTACGCTCCCGTAGAGCCCGTTGCGCGATAGCGCACTTGAGCACCAATCGGGGTGTTATTGCTCGACCAGTTCGCCTTAAAGGAAACGTCCGCAATATCTGTCGCGTTCAATCCTCCCGTAGGGAAACATGTGCCCCAAGCAAAAGTGATGAACGTGTTGTCGGGATAGTTTGAACCCACGTACTGAGCGCCGATGCTGGGCGAACCAGTTACCTCAAAAGCTGTGGTGCTGTTGATTTGCAATCCTTTTGTGAACGTGGCAGTGCCAGAGCCCACGTAATTCATATCTACCAAGTAGATGTTGTTCGTGGATTCTTCCAAAACCATCGCGAAATAGGCATATGAAAGTGTACCTATTTTGTAGGAATGGTAGACCACCCAAAGCTGACGGTTCGGGGCCGTGCCCTCCACTCCCATGAACACGTCGTCATTGGACGCCAACGGGGGGTTGAACGCATCCCAATACGCAATCGTATTGTTGGGCATTGCGCTGTTTGGCAGGCTTGAATTGTCATTGAGGTTGGTGTCCACAACCGTGCTCGCCACCGTCGTGTCGAAGGTCATCAGACCATTCTTATTCACACAAAACTTCGTAACGGCCGAGCCATAGAAGTTAAATGTGAAAGGAATGGTTTGCGCTGCAGACCATTCGTTCGATGAAGCGCCCGAACCCGCAGTATTGTCGAGGATATTCGTGTATCCTGAACTTGAACTACTCTGATAGTAGTCATACCCGGTTCGCACACCCCCTGGGTTTCCGGCGCTGGCACCTGAGTCCCACCAGCCGTAGGTCTGCGCACTTAAGCTGCCCGTCACCAGGAAGAAAAAGCAAGCCAACCAAAGAGTTAGTTTTTGTTTCATGCGATTAGAGATTTTGTTGAATAGTCCGACAAAATAGGAAATAAAATCTTTTTAAAAGCATCTAAATCGGCATAAAAGCCGAATAAACTATAGTTTTTGTGCGATAAAATCCATTTATTGACGTAATAAAATTGTTTCCTAACGCAAACTAATGCACGCCAACAAGGCCGCTTCACGCGGCTGGTGGGCCTATGTTTCCGGGTATTATCGTGGGGAGTATCCGCCTTCAGAACGAGGGCGGTTTGGCTCGGGGGCCGTTAAAGGCTCACAGGCCTTTAAACTTTTTTCACATTCTTGAGGCAACCTTTGATACCAAGCGGTTCCTTCTGATTTCCAAGCAATCTGTTCGTCCGTCACCTCTTTGACGATTTTTGCTGGATTTCCAACGACTACCGAGCGCGCAGGAACCTGCATGCCTTGTGGGACAAAGGCAAGAGCTCCAACAATGCTTTCTGAACCAATGACCGCGTCATCCATCAACACGGCATTCATGCCGATTAAGCAATTGGACCCGACATGTGCACCATGTACAATCGCCCCGTGGCCAATATGGGCACGCGCCTCCAAGACTACGTCTTTCCCTGGAAAGACATGGACAATACAGTTTTCCTGAACGTTGGCTCCGGCTTCAATGGTGATTCGCCCCCAGTCCCCCCGAAGAACCGCTCCTGGGCCAATGTATACATCGGCGCCAATCCAAACGTCCCCCGTCACATTTGCTTGGGGATGAACAAAGGCAGAGGGGTGAACGATCGGTCGAAGCCCGTTGAACTCAAAAAACATGTTACGCGCGTTCCAGAATTAAGGCATAACCCTGACCTACTCCTATGCACATCGTCACCAATGCGTAGCGGCCATTTCGTCGATGCAATTCGCGGGCAGCGGCCAGAGCAATGCGCGCGCCCGTCATGCCAAGTGGATGACCCAGGGAAATCGCGCCCCCATTGGGATTGATTCGTTCATCGCGATCGTCCAAGCCCATGGCGCGGGTACATGCCAAGGATTGCGCAGCAAAGGCCTCATTAAGCTCTATGACATCTATGTCATCGAGCTGCAATCCCGCTTTGGCGAGAGCTATTTCGCTGGCGGGCACCGGGCCAATGCCCATGATTCGGGGCTCGACGCCAGCAACTCCGCCGGATACAATACGGGCTAGAGGGTTAAGTCCATGGGTTTTGAGTCCCTCTTGGCTTGCGATCAATAAGGCAGCACTGCCGTCATTAAGTCCGCTGGCATTGCCCGCCGTAACAGTCCCTGGATTTCGGAATGCGGGCCTCAGAGCAGCCAGACCTTCAAGGCTTGTGTGGGGCTTGGGGAACTCATCATGCGCAACAACCACGGGAGACCCTTTGCGCTGAGGAATAGTTATAGGGGCAATTTCTTCCGACAATCGGCCGGCCTCTTGAGCTTTAGCTGTTTTTTGCTGGCTCCACAAGGCAAAGGCATCTTGGTCTTCTCTGCGAATCCCATATTGATCCACGAGATTTTCGGCCGTCTCGCCCATGGCCTCCACCCCATAGGACCCAGCCATCGCTGGATTCACAAAGCGCCACCCGAAGGAAGAATCATACAAAGCGCTGTCCGTTCCATAGGGCCGGCCAGATTTGCTCATGACATAGGGCGCTCGGGTCATGTGCTCTACTCCCCCAGCAACAAATACATGGCCATCCCCATGTGAAATGGCTCGACTAGCCTGGTGGACGGCGCTAAGTCCAGAGGCACAAAGACGGTTGACGGTTTCTCCCGGAACAGAGGGGGGATATCCGGCAAGCAAGGTCGCCATTCTTGCAATATTTCGGTTGTCCTCTCCCGCTTGGTTGGCACAACCAAGAATGACATCCCCTATGGCAGAGGGATCTAAAGAGGGGTGGCGATCCAACAGTGCACGAAGGCTGTGGGCAGCTAAATCATCCGCACGCATATCGCGAAGCACTCCCCCGAACGAACCGATGGGACTTCGTACGCCATCAACGAGATAAGAAGTTAGGTCCATAAGGAGTCTTTTTTAAATACGGTTCCATTGAAAAGCGCGACCGTGTTTTCGCCACACCGCACGGAAACGGCATACCTGGCAATCGTTTTGCCATTTTGTAATTCAACCGCTTTCGCTTCCAGCTCATCGCCCGGGAAAACAGGGCGGGTGTGGGATATGCTGGTTTCGATGCTCACCGCGTGTTGGCCTCGGCTATTGCTCGCAAAGGCAAAAGCGCTGTCTGCCAAACTGAAGGTGATCCCCCCATGCGCAACAAGGAACCCATTGATCATGTCTTCGCGTACCGTCATCCGAAGGGTACAAGTGCCGGGTTCAATTTGACAAACCTTGACACCAAGCCATTGACTAAAGGCGTCTTTGGCCATCATTTTTTGAACGATTTCTTCGGGAGACAACGTACTCATGGGTAGAAAGTTACGATGCCTTGGGGCCATCAGGAATTTCAAGGGCCTCTTCAAAGCATCCGATGAGGATGTCGACCACAATCATGAGATTATGTTGTTGCAACTGGGCATCTGGGATTCCCTTTCGCAACTCTTGATGAAGAAAATTGCGTACTTCCGCAAAGACAAAGGGGCTGCGTGAAACGGCAACCACGCGCTCTAAGTCCAATTCTTCTTGGAGGTCAAGGGCTTCAAAGGCCTCCACTACGCCCGTGGTCACATCTTCGATGACCACATTGCTTATGGGAAGGACACGCAAGGCCGCCAATCTAAATCCCTCGCGCAAAAGCAAGGCGGAACGAACCAGTTGTTCGTGTTCGTCGTCCTCAAATTCCTCCGAAAGATTCAGCAGGAACCCAAAAAGAGCAGGTTGCTCATCCATGAAGGCGGAGAGATTGAGGCCATACTCCTCCTGGCTCCAAGAGCGGACGCGATGGACGGCATGTTCAAAAGTGGGTGCAGACATGAGTACGTTAAATAATTGGAGGTTGTTCAGCCCAGTCTCGGAGCAAGGGGCAGGGGCGATAGCGGGGGTCGCCGGTGCGAGAAAGCAAGGCTTCCAAGGTCTTCAGCGCCTGACCAAAGCCCCATTCGGCACCCCAGGCAATTAAGCCTTTGGGGTAATTCACACCTTGTGTCATCGCCACTTCCAAATCGGACGGAGAAGCTACCTGGCGGTAGACGGCGTCCGAAGCTTCGTTGATGAGTAATGCGAGAATTCGCTCCACGATTTTTTGACCCAACTCGAGGTCTGTCTTTGGCTCTTTCGAGGGGCTTCCCTCGTGGTAGTTATAAAAACCACGCCCGGTTTTCCTGCCCAACCAGCCTGCTTCAAGCAGGCGTTTTTGGGTCAAGTTGGGGCGGAATCTTGGGTCATAATAGAATTGGGTCCAAACGGTTTCCGTCACGGTATAATTCACGTCGTGGCCAATCAGGTCCATCAGCTCAAAGGGGCCCATGCGAAACCCCCCAAGATGGGTCATTGCCCAGTCGATTGTGGGAACATCTGCGATGCCTTCCTCTAGAATATTCAGGGCTTCCGCATAAAATGGGCGGGCCACACGATTGACAATAAAACCTGGGGTGTCTTTGGCCACGACTCCAACTTTACCCCAACGAAGTACTTCGGCCTCACAGCGCGCGACCACGGCGGGGTCTGTGGCTAAGCTGGGGACGATTTCCACCAATGGCATGAGCGGTGCGGGGTTAAAAAAGTGCAATCCGATCAGCCGCTCGGGGTGTGTGACGCCCGAGGATATGGCTGCAATACTCAGGGAAGACGTATTCGTCGCTAGAATACAATCCGGGCGAACCACGTCGTCAATAAGGGTAAAGACAGAACGCTTGGCTTCCAAGCTTTCATAGATGGCCTCAATAACAAGATCCGACTCGGCCGCTTCCCGCAAATAGAGGATGGGGTGAATCCGGCCGAGTATGCCCTCGCCCTCTTCCGAAGTCAACCGACCTTTTTCGACAAGTCGTTCCATCGTGCCTCGAAGTTTGCTCATGGCGCGGTCGAGGGCCTCGTCTTTGGTGTCAAACAAAAAGACTTGGACGCCTGCTTGGGCAAGTACCTGGGCGATGCCCGACCCCATAGCGCCCGCACCAATGACGGTAGCTTTGTGAATGGTTGAGGCGTTTTGCATAGTCAAAGGGTGTAGGAATGAGACAAAGGTCGTGTTTCCGAGCGGATACCTATTTGCCCAGAAAATTCGGACGTCGTTTTTCCAGGAAGGCGAGGACGCCTTCTTTGAAATCATGACTCTCCCCCGCCACATTCTGAAGTTTCCGCTCTAGTTCCAGTTGCGCATCTAAGCCTTCGAACATCGAGGCATTGAGCGCTTGTTTGGTCAAGGCAAATGCTTGGGTTGGGGCCTGGGCTAGTCGTAAGGCGATTTGCATCGCTTCCTCCATCAATGTATCGGCGCTGCAAACTCGATAAATCATACCCGATTGTTGGGCTTCTAGGGCTGAGATTTTGTCACCGAGCATCATCCATGCCGAGGCACGACCAGGCCCGACTAAGCGGGGAAGTGTCCAAGTCCCTCCGGTGTCTGGTACGAGCCCAATGTTGGCAAACGCTTGAATAAAGGAGGCGTGCTCGCTGGCCAATACAATATCGCCCGTCAAGGCCAGGTTGGCTCCGGCCCCTGCCGCCACCCCATTGACCGCTACGACAATGGGCTTCATGACGGAGCGCATCAGTCGGACTAAGGGGTTATAATGCTCAGCCAATATGGTGTCGAGGCCGACCCCCTGGGGATCGGTGGCTTCCCCTAAATCTTGCCCACTACAAAACGCCTTTCCCGCACCCGTGAGAATGACAGCACGAATACTATCATCCTCGTGGGCATTTTTCAATGCGGCCTGTAACGCTAGAGCCATTTCGCGATTGAACGCGTTGTACTTGTCGGGCCTGTGAAGGGTCAAAACGCAAACCCCGTGTTGGACATGATGGTGTATGGAATTCATGGTAGCTGAGCTTAAATGTACCGCAACATCGTGGTTGCCGAGGTTTTGTGTTCTGGGTTAATCTGGTAGGTGCGTTCACGCTTGTCATCCGGGTGAGGGATGCGCTGTATGAGTTCCAAGTACCCCATCATCTGCTCCGATTTACTATTGATTACTTGGATGGATTTACTCCGGATTTTACGCTGGTTTTCCCATGATTTATCAGCGGTATCAAGGATGGCATCTATATCCCGAATCGTCGCGGTTTGGCCAAAGGGGAGAAGAATAAGAAATCGAAGCAACCGGCGCTCAGGCGCATTAAGGGACTGAACAAACTGCCTCTCAATCCCAGGTTGTGCCAGGTTGTATCGAACCAGAAAGGTTATAAGGAAGAGCACGGCAAGCAGAACGACAAGAAACTCTGTGGTGTATTTGGTGTATAAAAATTTCGAACGCGTCACATAAATGGGCTGCCCTGAGTCCACACTTTGTGCCCAAAGTTCATCCAAACTAAGTTTTCGGATTCGCACGCTTGGATTGGACATAGTGCTGGCCGAGTAGATCAATGCCACATTTTTCCCAGAAATAATCACACCTTCAAATCCGTTGAACGAACCGGTTCCGGCGATCATCCCTTGAACTTGACGCATTTCATTCTCCAGCACATCGCCAACATAGAGTCGTTTATCTACCTCTAAGAGGAAGCGAGAGCCAATGTGGCCAATGAAATTGTATTCATGAGGGGAATCGTCTAAAGCCAGGGAGAAGTAGCCTTGAAATTCGCTTGTGCCATTCGCTAGGTTGATCTGGAATACTTCATGTTGTGTTGTGTTCGGGGCCACATCCGGATCCGGGAAGGAAGAGGTTATGTAAACTCCTGGGGCCTTCTCCACAGACCAAAGCATAGCGAAATCTTCTGGAAGCACGCCCTCGGGGACAATGCGCTCCCATTCTTTTAGGTCGGTGTCAAAGTAAATCAGGGCCGGGCTCCGAGACCAAAATCCTGAGCCACCATAGCTATACAGGGTGCGGTCATAAACGGCCCGAAAGCAATCAAAATTATATCCGCTATAAAACGTGTTGTCCAGCCTAATTGGAAGTTTCGATGGACCCGAGCCCATCCCAAAGACCACGCCACTCCCAGCAAAGGTGAATAGTGTGGTGTCCTCTGAAGTGAAGACATAAGGGGGGCCCAGCCTGATGAGCGCGTCATCGTCACTTAACGTGGGAAAACTATCCACGGCAACCCAGAGATATTGACGTAAAACGGACTTAGTGCCTTGACGAAAATCATATTGCACTACTTCACCCTCTTGAAGAACATAGGCGACTGAGTTTTCTGGAGCCACCCACAAACTGGATTGAGCTGCGAGCCGGTTGGAGTCCGTGAATAGGGCCAGTGCACTAAGAATCAGGCAAAAATGAAGACGTATATACATATGTGATAATGTGTGACAAGGTAGTGGTTTCACGAATTCTCACAATTATTTGGAGGGAAATCAAAATTTGTTTCATTTTTGTTCTGCCTCAGGGCCTCACACCAAACCAAACCCTTTTAGACCCCCGCGAGACGGGGGTCTTTTTTTAAACCCCGCCGAAAGAATCCTTAGAAGCATTTAAAATAATCGAAGGGCTCGTCGCAACTGCGACACTGGTATAAGGATTTGCATGCCGTTGATCCAAATAGAGAAATAAGGGCCGTATTGTCGCTTTTACAACGGGGGCATCGAACCGTGGGGCTAGGGGCCCAGAGGCTCCGCTTGTCAGACGCTTTGCCGACAGGAGGAGCAATGCCATAGGCTTCTAATTTCTTTTTACCCGCCTCCGACATCCAATCGGTCGTCCATGGCGGGTGTATCTCCGGTTTTATATGAACGGGCAGGCCCAAAGGCGCAAGGGCTTCTCGAATTCGGTCGTGAATCACATCCATAGCTGGACATCCTGTATACGTCGGAGCAATGCCAAGATGGATGTCTGAATTAGATACCTGGACAGACCGAACAAGGCCTAGATCCACAATGGAGAGGACGGGGACTTCGGGGTCCATGACCTCTCCTAATTGCCGTTCAACATCCAGTTGACTTACCATGTAGCATCGGGGTATGCCCGGGCTAGTGATTGCATTTCTGCGAGGATATACCCATGGTGTTCAGAGTGCACACCCGATTTGCCCCCTTTTTTGGGAAATCCCCATTCTAAAGGTGAAAGGGTAGCGATCGTGAGAATGCTTTGAATTTTCTCCTTCCAATCCGACTCCAGAACGGACACATCTGGCCCAAATCCCAAGTCATGCGCGGCTGCATCTACCTGCGCTGGAATGAATAGTTCTAAAGCAAAAGGAGCGAAGTGCCTCAGGCTTTGCGTGATTTTAGATCTGCTTTCCTCCGTTCCGTCGCCCATTCGAATGATCCATTCGGCCGAAAATTGGGCATGGTACGATGTTTCCTTGATCGCTTTGGCTGCAATGTGCCGTAGCCGTTCATCAGAGCTTTGTTGAAGCGCCTCGAGTTGGAAAAAGTGGAAGGTGTCAAAGAAGAACTGCCTGGCCAGGGTGTCGCCCCAATGGCCGTTGGGCTGTTCGCAAAGAAGATGATTTGTGAATGCGCGGCTATCCCGAAAAAAAGCTAAGTCATTCTCGGTACATCCGTCTCCGATTAATTCTGCGGCGTAGCCATAGTACTGGCGAGCAAGGCCAATCAGATCTAGGGCCACATTGGTCAGGGCAATGTCCTGTTCTAAGATGGGGCCATGCCCACACCAAGCGGATAAGCGTTGACCTAGAATCAAGGCATCATCCGCCAAATGAAGTACGTAGGCCGTTTTTGGATCACATGTGTCCCACTTCATCCGGAATGTCATAAAATGTGGGGTGACGGTAGACCTTGTCGTCAGAAGGCGCAAAGAGGGGATCTTTTTCATCCGGAGAGGAGGCAGTAATCGCAGCCGACGGCACCACCCAAATAGAAATGCCCTCGCTGCGGCGGGTGTACACATCGCGCGCATTTTTCAGGGCCATTTCCGAGTCCGGCGCGTGCAGGCTCCCTACGTGCTTGTGGGCCAAGCCGTTTTTGCTTCGAACGAAAACCTCCCAAAGAGGCCATTGGTGGGTGGTAGTACTCATGCGGCGTGGGTTTGGGCGGGGCGTCGCGCCGAACGGCTCGCTTGCTTGGCCGCATAAGCGGCGGCGGCTTCTCGGACCCAGGCTCCTTCGTCGTGGGCTTTCTGGCGCGCTGCCAGGCGTTCCGCGTTGCACGGTCCGTTGCCCGCAATCACGTCGAAAAATTCCGTCCAATTGATTGTTCCAAAGTCATAATGGCCCGTTTCTTCATTCCAGCGCAAATCAGGATCCGGAATGGTTAGCCCGATGAATTCGGCCTGGGGAACGGTTTTATCGATAAACTCTTGGCGTAGCTCATCATTGCTTTTGCGCTTGATGCGCCACTTCATGCTTTGAGCCGAGTTAGGACTTTGGTCATCTGACGGACCAAACATCATAATCGAAGGCCACCACCAGCGGTTTAGGGCATCTTGGGCCATGGCCTTTTGTTCCGGAGTGCCCTTTGCCAGGTGCATCATGATTTCAAAGCCTTGACGTTGGTGGAAGCTCTCTTCCTTGCAAATGCGCACCATCGCTCGGCTGTAGGGTCCATATGACGTACGGCAGAGCATCACTTGGTTTGCAATGGCCGCCCCGTCGACGAGCCAGCCAATGGCTCCCATGTCCGCCCAAGTGAGCGTGGGGTAGTTGAAAATCGAAGAGTACTTCGCCTTGCCGCTATGCAAGTCGTCAATCATTTGATCGCGGGATGTGCCCAGGGTCTCGGCCGCGGAATACAGATATAAACCGTGGCCTGCTTCATCTTGGACTTTGGCCAAAAGGATAAGTTTCGCACGGAGGCTTGGAGCGCGGGTAATCCAATTTGCTTCCGGCAGCATGCCCACAATTTCAGAGTGCGCGTGCTGGCTGATTTGACGCACCAAGGTCTTCCGGTAGCCATCAGGCATCCAGTGTTTGGGCTCCACTTTGTTCTCAGCTTCCACAAAAGCCTGGAAGCGATCTTCTAAGGAATGTGTTTCTCCCATGGGTTGCGCGAATTTGAGGGCAATTTACGGCCAGGTGAACTATGGTTGGTTGGAATGCGTTCTTCCACAAGGCATCTGCGCCTACTTTTGTTCATTCATCTACGATTATAGCCACCACGATTATGTTGGGATTTTTTAAGAAAAAGAACGCCGAATCCCTTCCTGGACTGCTCACCACCAAAGCCGCTCAGAAAGGAATTAAACCCACTTTTTATTCCACCAAAGTGCTCGAGGTACGCCGCGAAACGGCTGATTGTGTGAGTGTGGCGTTGGAAATTCCCCATCCCGAGATGTTTTCCTTCGTGCCCGGGCAGTATTTGACCCTTAAAACGCAGATTCAGGGTGCCGAAGTGCGCCGATCCTATTCGCTTTGCAGCAGTCCGCTTTCTGGGGAATTGCGCGTGGCCATTAAACAAGTCGAACAGGGCGTCTTTTCTACTTGGGCCAACACGGAATTAAAGGAGGGAGACACTTTGGAAGTCATGCCCCCCAATGGACAGTTTGCCTTGGAGATTGATTCGGCCGACCGACAAACCTATGTGGGATTTGCTGCCGGATCCGGCATTACTCCTGTCATGTCCATTTTGAAGACCCTTTTGGAGCGTGCCCCGGAGGCCAAATTCATTCTCTTCTACGGCAACCGAAAGACCCACTCCATCATCTTCAAGTCGGAATTGGAAGACCTCAAGGACCAGTACATGGGCCGTCTTGAAGTCCATCATGTGCTCAGCCGGGAAGATCAGGGCAATGATTTGCTTTACGGCCGCATTGACGAAGCGCGCGCGGCGAAGCTCGCCGCTCACATCCCCGGAGTCAAGGATGCCGCGGGCCATTTTCTTTGTGGCCCCGAAGACATGATTCATGGCGTGACCGCCGCCCTTACCGCCGCCGGAGTTGCCAAGTCAGCCATTCACTTCGAACTATTCACGGCTGCCACCCCCGCCGCCGCTGCGCCAAAGACGGGGGCAACGAGCGCACGTGCCGAGTCCTATGTGACGGTCATTCTCGATGGGGAAGAGACCCATTTCCACCAAGGCCCGAAAGACTTTGTGCTCGACGCGGCCTTGGATGCTGGCGCCGATGTACCCTATGCTTGCAAAGGCGCTGTCTGCTGTACCTGCCGCGCCAAAGTGCTGGAAGGAGAGGTTGAAATGGCCATGAACTACTCCCTGACCGACCAGGAAGTCGAGGAAGGCTATGTGTTGACCTGTCAGACCATGCCTCGGTCAGAGCGGGTGCGCATCAGCTACGACGACTAAGGTCAAGGGACCAAGCGCATCCAGCGATGCGGGATGCCGTCTTCGAGAAACTCCTCGCGCTCGACGACAAACCCAAAACTTCTATAAAAAGCCACCAAATAGCTTTGAGCCATGATCACGACGTCTTGGCCCGGCCATTCTTTCTGGGTGCGGGCGATAGCCTGGGCCATCAAAGCTTTCCCTAAGCCTGTTCGCCGATGGGCTGGGGAGGTAACCACCCGTCCGATGCCTGCCTCGGGATAGGAAAGTCCAGGAGGGAGCAAGCGGGCATAGGCGACAATGGTGTCGCCATCCTGGTACCAAAGATGGAGGCAGTCGGCATCCTTGCCGTCGAGGTCTTGGTAAGGGCAGTCTTGCTCCACCACAAACACTTCGGCACGGAGCGCCAATATGCCATAGGCGGTGGGCAGCGTCAGCGCATCAAATGAGGAAATGTGGGGGCCCGTCATACGGGGACCAATGTCGTATTTTTGGCGGAGAGAAAAAACCGGGCGCAGAGCCCTCCCTGATCCCATGGAACAAACGCCCCCTCTTACCCCTCGCAGGGTCCGTTTTTCGGACTTGGGTCGTTGGTCCTACCAGCGGGCTTGGGATTTTCAGGAAGTCCTTTTTTCCGAGACCATCGAGCGCAAATCAGCGAACCGAAGCCGGCCGCAGTCCGAGCAGATTCCCACGGAAGACACCCTGCTCTTTGTAGAACACCCCCACGTATACACCTTAGGGAAAAGTGGGGACTATGCCAATTTATTGGCCAACGAAACGCAGCTTCAAGAATTGGGCATTGAGTTTTTCAAAATCAACCGCGGTGGGGACATCACCTACCATGGGCCGGGGCAGCTCGTGGGCTACCCGATTTTGGACTTAGACCATTATTATACGGATATCCACCGCTATTTGCGGACCTTGGAAGATGTCATCATCGACACCTTGGCCGAATATGGACTATCAGGCGATCGGAGTCCGGGCGAAACGGGGGTTTGGCTCGATGTAGGAACGCCCTTTGCTCGAAAGATCTGCGCGATGGGTGTTCGCGCCAGCCGCTGGGTCACCATGCATGGTTGGGCCTTGAATGTCAACACCGACCTGAAATACTTCCAATACATTGTCCCCTGCGGCATCACGGACAAAGCCGTCACCTCTCTTCATTTGGAGGTCGGTCACCCCATTGATGAGACCGAACTCAAGGGCAAGGTGCAGCGCCATTTTGCTTCACGCTTTGGGATCACCCTAGCGGAAACATCTTGGGAGGCCTTGCATCCCGGCTCTTCCCCGGGCTGAGCGCAAAAGAACTCGCGCAATTCCCTACCTTTTCCACATGAAACGCATCGTCCAAACCTTGGTGGCCGTGGCCTTGGTCTTTTTGTTGATCCAAGCCTCCTGGTACAGTTATTTGTTCAAGGGCGTGTATGCCACCTATCTGCAAGGGCATACCACGAGCAATATTTTTGACGGCGAATCCTTTGCCCAGGCTCCCGTATTGGCGCCAGACCCGCAGCCTTGGCCCGTGGCCTTGGATCTGAGCTATGGCCCAAGTGATGCCTTGCAGACGATGCTCAACGACATCGAGACGGGGGCCTTTTTGGTCTTTGTCAACGATACCCTTCGCTACGAAGATTACGACAGCAAGGTGAGTCCAGACTCCAAAACCAATTCTTTTTCCATGGCCAAAAGCATCGTCACGATGCTCGTACAGGTGGCTATCCAAGAGGGGAAAATTCCCAGCTGGGAGGCCAAGGCGATGGACTACCTCCCCATGCTTCATGGTCCGGGAGCCTCGTCCCTCACTCTGGGTCATTTGAGCGCCATGACCGCGGATATGGATTGGGAAGAAGACTACTACAACCCCTTTGGTATCACGGCCAAGGCCTATTTCGGTAAGGATGTCTTGGCGACGACGACGTCCTGTGCCATTGGCGCTGACGTGGGAAAGAGCTATGCATACCAATCTGGGGCCACAGCATTGTTGGGATTTTGCTTGGAAGCGGCCACAGGGATGAAAATCAATGAATATGCCTCATCCAAACTCTGGGGCCCCATGGGCGCAACGTCGGATGCATTTTGGCACCAAGATGATGCCGGCAATGCCCTCACTTACTGCTGCTTCAATGCCACAGCGCGCGATTATGGCCGGCTCGGCAAACTCCTCTTGCAGCACGGCCGCTGGAATGGTCGCGTGTTGGTCGACAGCACCTTCTTGCATACTGCGACCACTCCCGTTCTGGAAGCGTATTATGGTTACAGTTTCTGGTTGGGTTCTGTAGGCCCTCCAGAAGGAACTAAGTGGGAAGACGAGGTTCCCTTTGTGGCCTTCCGCGGGCACTTAGGTCAGTGGATTGTGGCGATTCCCGCACGACAGATGATCTTGGTCCGCACGGGCCATCAAGAAGGAAGTGGAGATCGTGAAAACGGCCTGCCCTCTTCCTTTATGCAGGCCGTCACCGAATATGTCCAGCGTGATTTTCGCCGGCCGCTGGCCGCCGACCCGGCCGAGGCACGTTCTGACTCTTCGAATGAGGCCCCTGTCACCACAGGAGAATCGGATGCCTTGCCCCTTCCTCCTGCTGGAGACCAAAGTGATATTTAGATGACTGCACTGCGGGAATTGCGCATTGCAACCGCCCAACGGCCCTTGCTTCACGGGCTCTCGTTGGAGCTAATACCAGGCCAATGTTCGGCCCTTGTTGGGGAATCTGGCTCTGGCAAGTCTCTCACCGCCCTGGCCATCATGGATTTGCTGCCCCCAGGACTACGCGTCTCGGGTGAGGGCTTGTCCGAAGTGCATCGTCTCCGCCGCGCGATGGTCTTTCAAGAACCCATGACGGCCTTAAATCCCACGATGCGGGTTGGGGCTCAAATCGCGGAAGCTGCGGAAGCCCGCGGCAAATCGACCGATGAGGCCCGGGTATATGCCTTGGAATGGATGCGGCGTGTACAGCTTCCTGAACCCGAATTGTCCTACCGTAAATACCCCCATCAAATGAGCGGGGGCCAACGTCAACGCGTGATGATTGCCATGGCGATGGCCCAAGACCCCGACGTTTTAATTGCGGATGAGCCCACCACGGCGCTCGACCACGCGGTGGCCCATGAGATTTTGGGCTTGCTCCGACAGCTTCAAAAGGCCGAGGGGTTCTCCATGCTATTTATTTCCCACGACCTCGATGCGGTCCAGGCCGTGGCAGACCATCTGTATGTACTTCGAAATGGCGAGTGCGTGGAAGAAGGACCCGTCTCCCAGGTAATCCAAGCGCCCACTCATCCATACACCCAAGGGTTGTTGGCCTCACGCCCACCCAAAGACCGAAAGCCCTTGCGCCTGCCGACCGTTCAGGATTTTATGGACGGGCATTCCGTGAGCGGCGATGAGCGTCCCGCCTATCCCGGGGGAGCACCTATTTTGGAAGTGGTGGGATTGTCCAAATCATTTGGTGGAAAGGCCATCCTCTCGGATTTGGACCTCGTCTTGCACGAAGGGGAAACACTTGGCCTGGTTGGCGCATCCGGAAGTGGCAAATCCACCATTGCCCGCTGCCTAGTGCACTTAACCCAGCCCGATGCTGGCGAAATTCGCTATCGAGGTCAACGAATCGATGGATTAGACCGGGCCGGCCGGCAAGCCATGGCGCGCGAAATCCAATACATCTTCCAGGATCCTTTTTCCAGCCTTTCGCCCCGTATGCGCATTGGTGAGGCCATCTTAGAGGCCATGCAGGTACATCGTTTATGGGGAACCTCCCCCGAACAGCGCCGCAAGGTTTTATCGCTGTTAGAAGCCGTCGGTTTGCCCGATCCCGAGGAGGCCTACGCCAAGTACCCGCATGAATTTAGCGGTGGCCAACGCCAACGCATTGGCATCGCTCGAACCCTTGCCGTTGATCCGCGGGTCATCATCTGTGATGAATCCGTCGCAGCCCTCGACGTGAGCGTTCAGGCTCAGGTGCTCAATGTCCTAAATGACCTCAAAGACCGCTTTCAATTTAGCTACCTATTTATCTCCCACGATGAACGCGTTGTGCGCTACATGAGCGATCGGACGATGGTTTTAGGGGTGAATAGCTAGAGGGCTAGAGGGCTAGAGGGCTAGAGGGCTAGAGGGCTAGAGGGCTAGAGGGCTAGAGGGCTAGGCAAAACAACGGAAAGTCCCGGCGCGCAGCAAAGTTCCACTACCCAGTTCAAGCGTAAAAGAGATGAATCGTTTAAGAGAAAAGCTTCAGCGCGAAGCGCGTACTCTCTAGCTTCAGGGCGCAGCCCGAGCCTTCTAGCCTTCTGGCTACAGTCCGAAGCACGTGCTCTCTAGCGCGCCGAGCGAGCGCTGGCGCTACAAACTTTTATCCAAATAGTACATCAACGCCGCCATCGACGCGGAGCCCAATTCAAGCTCCCGGGGGTGGACAGATTCAATATTGTCTTGGGCGGTGTGATGGTAATCAAAGTAACGTTGGCTGTCTCCGCGGTAGCCCATCAGAATGGCCCCTTCGTCGGTGATTTGGCCGACATCTGCGCCCGACCCCCCTTGCGTCCATTCGCGGCAGCCGTATGGAGAGAGCAACGTATTCAGTGCCTCGATGATTTCGGGGTGTTCCTCGTGGAAAAACCCGGGTAGGCTAAAGCCTCGGGGAGCGCCAGAGCCTCCGTCGGATTCGACGCCGGCGAGGTGGGTTCGGCCCGGCTCTAAGCCGGAAGCGGCATAATCGCGCGCGCCTTCTAAGCCGAATTCTTCATTCGCAAACAGGACGATGCGCATGGTGTGGCGGGGCTGATAACCAGCCTGCTTCAAGAGCCACAATGCCTGCATAGAATGTACCACGCCCGCGCCGTCGTCTTGGGCACCTGTACCCAGGTCCCATGAGTCCAAGTGGCCCCCAACCACCATGACCTGGTCGGGGAATTCGCTGCCCCTCCATTCGGCGATGACGTTGGCAGATTGGGCGCGTCCGACTTCGTGGCAACCAAGGGTGTAGTGTACTTGAAGGTTGGGGTTCTTTTTAAGTTCGGCGCTGAGCCAGTTGGCGTCGTTGGTGCTAATGCCGGCTGCGGGGATTTTCGTCACGCCCTCTTCGTAGGCCATGGCGCCAGTATGGGGGAAGTCGTCGTTTCGGTGGGTCAAGCTACGGACCAACACGCCCACCGCTCCATATTTAGCCGCCTCTGAGGCGCCCCCCCAGCGCTGCCAACCGGCCTTGCCGTATGAAGACCCTGTATTGATCAACCAGGGGTCCATGGGCTCGTTGTAAAGGACGATGTTGCCCGCCAAGAGGTGGCCTTTGGCGGCGAGGTCTTCGCGGCCTACAATTTCAATGACTTTCGCGGTCAGCCCTGGGCCCTTGTCGCCGCCGGGTGTGCCCACGGAACCACCCAGTGCGGTCACACGCAAGGGGCGCTTGGTTTTGCCTTGGAGGCATTCGGCGGTTTCCACGCCACGCGCCCAATGCCGCACATCAACGGGCTGGGTAAATACGCGATCAAAGCCTAGGGTGTCAAGCGTTTCGACCGCCCATTTCACGCCTTTGGCATCCCCTTCTGATCCGGCTAAGCGCGGACCCGCTTCCGAACACAGATTGGCCAGCCAGCGGTATCCTTGTTGTTCTCCCAAGGCTTGCTGGTACAACCCTTTGACGAAGGAGGCATCTTCTGCCGTTTGGGCTTGTGCGCCGATGGCCAAGAAGCTTAGGGCGAAAAGAGAAAGCGATTTTTTCATGAACTGGGCGTCTAATGCGAAACGTCGGATGCAAAAAATAGAAGCGAAAAGATACGCTGCATTCGGCCCTTCTTAAGCCGGTGTGCCTACTCCAACATGAGGGCAGCCGAATCCCCACTCACGAGGTACATGAGTAGGCCGGTCAACCATCCGCCGTAGGTGCCCAGCGCATAGCCCAGCACAGCGAGCAATACACCAACCGGCGCCAGCGAGGGGTGGAAAGCGGCGGCGGCTACAGGGGCCGAAGCTGCCCCGCCAATGTTCGCTTTGGAGCCCACCGCGACAAAGAAAAAGGGAGCTTTGATCCAGCGGGCAACACCGAGGAGGATCGCGATATGGAACAGCATCCAGATAGCGCCCACAAGGATGAGGCCCGGTTGCTTGACGGCTTCCATGATGTCCATCTTCATGCCGATGGTGCCCACCAAGATGTAGATGAAGACCGAGCCCCATCGGCTAGCGCCGGCGCCTTCAAGATTTCGGGCCTTCGTGAACGAGAGCAACAAGCCCACAGTTGTGGCGACGACCACAATCCAAAAGAAATCACTGGTCAAGCTAAAGTTCGCCGTGTACGGTGCGTTTTCCGCAAACCAGGGGGCCAGCGTGTCCCCGGCCATGTGCGAAATAGCCACGGCCCCAAAGGCCAAGCCAAGGATCTGCATGACTTCGGGGAAGGTGGGGATGCGGGAGGTTCGGGACAAGAAGTCCTCCATTTCTCCTTGCAGAGCCTTCACGGAGCGGTTGTCTGCCTTGAGCCATCCGTCTACTTGATCGCTTTTCGCCGCACCCAAAAGGATGATGGCCATCCATACTTCGGCGACGACCACATCCACCGTAATCATAGCAGAATACAGCGCGCCCGAGGGTTTGAAAATTTCAAACATCGCCGCTTGGTTGGCGCCTCCTCCAATCCAGGAGCCCGCAATCGTTGACATGCCTCGCCACACCGCATCTGGACCCACGCCGCCGACCAAATCGGGTGCCATGGCCGAAACCGCCAGGATCGCTACCGGCCCGCCAAGGATAATGGAGGCCGTCGCGGTGAAAAACATGATGAGCGCCTTAGGACCCAATCCAAAAACGGCCTTCAAATCAATGCTCAAGGTGAGCAAGACCAGGCTCGCGGGGAGCAGGTAGCGGGACGCAACGAAATAGAGGTGGGTATCCTTGGGGACAATGTGAAAATTCGTGAGCAAGGAGGGCAAAAAGTAGCACAGCAAAAGGGCGGGCACCACCTTGAAAAATCCGGATAACCGGGGATGGATCGAGGCCCAGAAAATACCTCCCAACAGGGACATCAATAGGCCGAATACGACCGCTTCATTGGTGATCCAGGGGGTGATAACGGCTTCTTCCATAGGTTAGGGATTCTTTTTGCGCGGAGGGCGTTTTCGTTTTTTCTTCGGCGCCAAGGTAGGGGTATTCGGGTCGACCGCAGCAGCCGAAGGCGCTTGTTGGGCGGCCACGGACTTAGGGGGCGCAGAGGGAATAGCTTTCGCCTTCTTCTTTCGCTTTTTGTTTTTTTGGGGGGCGTCCACAGGAGCCGGCCTACCGGCGGTGGACGACGCGGTCCTATTGACCGAACTCTGCTTCGCCGGGGCAACTCCTGGGCGCACATCCCAGTGCACAAACTGCGGGCGCTCCATCCAGGCAGACAATACTCCACCGAGGCTCACCAAGAATTTGTCTTTGCGGATTTCTTGGATTTCGCCCGCTTGGCGTCCGGCGCCCTGCAGGACTTTCACTTTGTCCCCGACTTTAACGGGGAGGGTCCAAAGTCGCTCAAGTTCTTCGCGGTCGGCCTTTTGCTTGACCGTTTCGGCCCGTTGTTTTTGGACTTCCAGCACTTGATGGCGCTCGGACAGTGTCCGGACAATGCGCTCTTCAATCTCTTTTTTGGCCTTCTGGGTTTTCGCCTTGCTCCAACTGAGGGACCACTGCTCCATGCGCTTGCCCCACATGAGTTGGTCGCTGACCTCCGCATTGTTTTCGGCGGCTTTGCTCAATTTGGTTTCGAGATCCGCAATGTATTTGGCCTGGGTCGTCTTCAGGGTTTCAAGGTCCGCGAGACGATCGCTTATTTGGGTACGTGTGCGGTCGAGCTGGCTTCGTTGTTTTTGAAGACCAACAAGCAGGCGATCAACAGCCAAGGTTTGGGTCGCCAAGGCTTCGCGCGCCGCCTGCATGATGCGCTTGGGAATGCCCACACGCTGGGCTACTTCAAAGGTGTACGAAGAGCCTGGTACACCGAGCTGCAGGACGTATTGCGGAGCAAATGTTTCAACGTCAAAGGCCATGTTGGCATTGCAGCATCCGTCCAATTCCTCCGCCAATGCTTTGATGCTATTGTAATGGGTCGTAAACACCCCGTAAGATCCCGAAGTGTGAATTTCATCCAAGAAAACGGAGGCAAGCGCAGCACCCAAATCGGGATCCGATCCACTACCAAACTCGTCCACCAAACATAGGGTTTGGGTGTCGGCCCAGGCTAGGATTTCCTTCATTTTGGTCAACTTTCCGCTATAAGTAGAAAGCTCGTTTTCCACGCTCTGTGCATCGCCAATGTCCGCCATGATTCGGCCAAACCATGTCATAACCGACTTGGGGTGCGTCGGAATTAAAATGCCGCATTGCAACATGATTTGAAAAAGTCCGACCGTTTTGAGCGCAATGGATTTCCCCCCCGCATTGGGGCCGCTAATCACCACCAAGCGCTGCGTCGGGCGCAAAGCAATGTCCAAGGGTACCACATTGCGCTGTTTGGCCTTTTGAACCCGGCGTAAAACAGGGTTCATCGCTTGGCGTAAATCGATTTCCCCTTCTGAACTAAGACGTGGGAGGCAGGCTCCCTCTTCGCGCGCGAAGCGGGTTTTGGCCAATAAAATATCCAGTTGGGTTAGGCGCTCATCCGTGGCTTTGATTTCGCCACGGTACGGCGCTAAGTCCCGCGTTAACGCCTGGAGGATGCGCCGAATTTCCTTGCGTTCCTCTTCCACCAAGAGTCCGACCTCGGCATTGATTTCCAAGCATTCCGTGGGCTCTAAAAACACTAAGGTGTTCTTGGCGCTGCTGCCGTGGAAAGCCCCGCGGGCTTTGCTTTTGTGCGAGGCGGATACGGCCATAACACGGCGGTCGTTGCTAACGGATTCACGCACGTCGCCCAGCCACCCCTCGGACTCGTAGCGCTTGAGGACTTTATAAAATAGGCGGTCCGCCGCCACACGCTTTTTTCCTAAATCTGTCCGAATTCGGGAAAGCTCGGGAGAGGCATTGCTTTTAACTTGCCCATTGCGCTCTAGGACCCGGTCGATGGCTTGAGGGATTTCGGGGGTAGGCGGAAACGGTTTGAGCATGGCCGCCAACATTGGCGCATCCTCCTCGTAGGTCAACATAAACCGATACCCGTTGGCATAGGATTCGGCCTGGGCCTTAATCGCCATGAACTGCTCGGCGTCAAGCACCGCATTTTGAATGCGCAGCATGGGTAGGGCGTCGTCCACCTCAGCCATGGCCACAGCTGGAAAATAGTGGCCGCGCTCCATGAGCTGCAAAAGTTCATCCGATTGCAAGAGGGCCGGCTCAACCTCACGTTGTATGGGGTTGGGCTCCATCGCCAGCAAGGCTTCGCGGCCTTTACGCGATGCGGCGTGCTGGGCAACATACCCCTTGAGCAAGTGAAAGTCTAGTGACTCTCCGGCTGATTCGGGGTAAAGCATGGATTAGTCGGCCTTTTCGGGGCGCATTTGGGGGAAGAAGAGCACTTCCTGAATGCTGGATTGGTCCGTTAGCAGCATGGTCAAGCGATCCATGCCAATGCCCATCCCTGAAGTAGGGGGCATACCATATTCCAAAGCGCGCAGAAAGTCCTGGTCGATAAACATGGCCTCGTCGTCTCCTTTTTCCGAAAGTGTCAGCTGCTCCTCAAAGCGCGCACGCTGGTCGATCGGGTCGTTGAGTTCACTGTAGGCATTGGCGATTTCCTTGCCGTTGATGAAGAGCTCAAAACGCTCCGTCAAGCGTTCATCGTCACGGTGGCGCTTGCATAGGGGCGACATCTCCACGGGGTAATCCGTGATGAAGGTGGGTTGCACGTAATGGTGTTCACATTTCTCGCCGAAGATTTCGTCGATGAGCTTGCCCGTACCCATTTCAGGGGTCACCTCGAGGCCAAGCGACTTGGCGGAAGCGCGAATGTCGTCTTCTGATTTACCCAGCAAATCCAACCCTGTGTGGGTTTTGATGGCTTCCAAAATGGGCACACGAGCAAACGGCGCCTTCAAGGAAATCGCTTTGCCGCCCACGCTGATGTCTGAAGATCCTGTCACCGCGACCGCGATTTCCTCGAGCATCTTTTCGGTCATGTCCATCATCCAGTGGTAGTCCTTGTAGGCCACGTAGATCTCCATGACGGTGAACTCGGGATTGTGCGTTCGGTCCATGCCTTCGTTGCGGAAGTCCTTGGCAAATTCGTAGACGCCATCAAAGCCACCCACGATCAAACGCTTCAAATACAGCTCATTGGCAATGCGCAAATACAGCGGAATATCCAGGGCGTTGTGGTGCGTGATAAAGGGGCGCGCCGAGGCGCCGCCAGGAATAGGCTGCAAAATAGGGGTCTCCACCTCCAGGTATCCGGCGCGGTTGAAAATGCTGCGCATGGTGCTGAAGACCTTGGTGCGCTTCACAAAAATGTCTTTGACTCCCTCGTTGACAATCAGGTCTACATAGCGTTGGCGGTAGCGCAACTCGGGATCCGTGAATGCGTCATAGGTATTGCCTTCCGCATCTTTTTTCACAACGGGAAGGGGACGAATGCTCTTGCTGAGCACCCACATCTCTTTCGCGTGAACGGAGGTTTCACCTGTCTGAGTAGCAAAAACATGGCCCTTGATGGCAATAAAATCGCCGATGTCCAAATGCTTCTTGAACACATCGTTGTAGAGGGCTTTGTCCTCGTCTGGGCAGATTTCATCGCGGTTGACGTAGATCTGGATACGGCCCGAAGAATCCATAACGCTAGCAAATGACGCTTTGCCCATGATGCGTTTGGTCATGAGTCGTCCTGCCACGCATACCTCAAAACCCTCCGCAGGGTTGGCGGCAAACTGGGCCTTGATTTCTTCCGCCAAATGACTGACGGGTACTTCTGCGGCAGGAAACGGATCCATGCCGGTCGCGCGCAGGGCCTCTAGGGCCTCGCGCCGAAACTGCTCTTGTTCAGATAGCTGTCGCTCCATACTGCAAAGATAGGTCGGTGCTGCGTGGTGGGTTATCTTTGCCCACCCAAAGAAAAACACATGGAAAACCGTCGGGTTCGCGTTCGTTTTGCCCCTAGTCCCACTGGCCCCCTGCACATGGGTGGCGTTCGGACTGCCTTATATAACTACCTGTTTGCCAAGCAAAAAGGGGGTGATTTCTTGCTTCGTGTCGAAGACACGGACCAAACGCGCTTTGTCCCTGGTGCCGAAGCCTACATCGTTGAGGCGCTCAAATGGTGCGGAATTTCACCCGATGAAGGCATCGGTGCAGAAGACAAATTGCCCCACGGCGGCCCACATGCCCCCTACCGCCAAAGCGAGCGAAAGCCCATGTACCGCGCCTATGCGGACCAACTCTTAGCCTCTGGCCACGCCTACTATGCCTTTGACACCCCAGAAGACTTGGAGGCGGTTCGCGAACGTGCCAAACAAGCCGGCAACCCCAACTGGCAGTACAATAGCATCACCCGCACGTCCATGAAGAATTCGCTCACCCTTCCCGAAGAAGAGGTGCAGCGTCGCTTGGACACCGGCGAGGCGTACGTCATCCGGGTCAAAATGCCCCGTAACGAAGAAGTAAAATTTGAAGACCGCATCCGTGGATGGGTAAGCGTCAACACCTTGAATTTGGACGACAAAGTTCTCCTTAAAGGCGACGGAATGCCCACCTACCACCTGGCCAACGTCGTCGATGACCACACCATGGACATCACCCACGTGATCCGTGGCGAAGAATGGTTGCCCTCTGCCCCCTTGCACGTGCTGCTCTACCGCTTTTTTGAGTGGGAACAGCCCGAATTTGCCCACCTCCCCCTCCTCCTTCGCCCTGATGGAAACGGCAAATTGTCCAAGCGCGACGGCGACCGCCTCGGCTTCCCTGTTTTCCCGCTAAACTGGCTCAATGAAGAAACCGGCGAAACGGCCTCCGGCTACCGCGAACGCGGCTTCTACCCCCAAGCCTTTGTGAACATGCTCGCCTTTTTGGGTTGGAACCCCGGGACCAACCAGGAAATTTTCTCCCTCGAGGAGCTCGTAGCGGCTTTCAACCTCGACAAAGTGAACAAGGCAGGTGCCCGCTTTGATTTTGACAAAGCCAAGTGGTTCAACCAACAGCATTTGCGCCTACAGTCTGAAACCGACTTAGTAGCTGCCTACCGCACCGAAGCAGCCGCTCGTGGTCTCACCCTTCCATCTGACACATTCGCCCTAGCGGCCATGCATCTCTTTATGGACCGCGCCGAATTTATTGGCGATACACTCGAGGGCGCCAGCTACCTTTTCGAAGACCCTAGTACCTACGATGAGGTCATGGTCGGAAAGAAATGGACCGTTGATGCCCCGGGTTATGTAACAGACTTGAAAGGCGTTTTTGCCCAAACCGACTACAGCGAAGCGGCTTTGGAAAATGCCTTCAAGGCCTACCTAGCAGTTAAGGGCTATGGATTTGGCCAAGTGGGTCCCGTCCTGCGTTTAGCCATTGCGGGCACCACCCAAGGGCCTTCCATCTTCACCGTCATGCAGTTAATCGGTCAAGAAGCCTCTGAACGCCGTATCGATCAAGCCTTGACTTCTCTTTCGTAAGATGTCCTTGCAGCGTATTGACCTCGAAGCCCAACGCGAGTATGCCTACCACGGCTGCTTGGAAGAAGAGGCTATCATTGGCTCTGAGTACCGAATTGACATGTCGGTCTGGGCGGACTTGTCCGACTCTGCGCTGAGTGACGAGTTGGTGGACACCGTTGACTACGTCGCATTGCGCATCATTGTCAGTGAAGAAATGGCCCAACGTGCCAAATTGCTCGAAACCGTCGCACACCGAATAACGCAGCGAATTTTTCGCGAGCACCCCACTGTAGTCCGCTCGGAAGTCAAGGTTTGCAAACTGAATCCTCCCATTGATGGGGATGTTCACGCAGTGTGTGTGTCCTTTTTGGAAGAAAATCCCTTGTTTACCGGGAAAGCGTTGTAATTTCGCCCCCCAATCAGGTCTCGTGGCCGAGTGGCTAGGCAAGGCTCTGCAAAAGCTTGTACAGCGGTTCGAATCCGCTCGAGACCTCAACATTTCCATAAAGGACGCCATCTGGCGTCCTTTTTTATTTCTGTGTTGGTCCGTCTTGCTTGAAAGGGCTTTCAAGCCTTCAATACGTATTGCCGCGGGGTTGGTCTTTCATTGGAGTACTATCATGGGTACATATTGGGTACATGTTACAAAGTCCTATATGAGACCTCATAAATATTAATTTTTAAGCGGTAAATTCACCATACCAACCAAAAACCAAGCTTACTGATGATTTTACTCCTTTCCCCCCGGGAAGAGGTGCGGACACGTTTCGCTAACCTCCTCAAGGGTAACCACATTGATGTGGCAGCTGTAGCCCATCTTCGTGAGTGGAACCAAGGGTTTCACGTTCAACTTCCTGCACTTATTATGGTCGACGTCTGCGGCGTTCAAGATGGCGGAGAAGGTATTATGGACGAACTCCGCCAACAAGAAATGCTTCAAAATGTGTGTGCGATTATGATCGCCGAACATTGCACGTTGAATCAACGTATTCAATGCCTTCAAAATGGGGCCATCGATTGCATTCCATCAGAAATGGATAGCACGGAATTTGTCCTGAAAATTCGCAACCTCCTGGCCCTTTGCCCTCGCAGTAAATATGCGGTTCCCATGGAGCAGACCGAAAAAGAACGCATTATCGCGACGGTCCAAAAACACATGAAGGAAAACCTTAATGTCGAGATGCTGGCCAAGGAAATGTTTATGAGCCGTTCTTCTCTGCAACGCGCTTGCCTTCGCCACTTCCAAACGGGTCCCAAAGAAATCATCACATCCTACAAAATTCAACACGCCGTGCGCATGATTGAATTTGGTTCGAACAATGTGGCTTCTCTAGCCTATGCCGTAGGGTACACCAATGTGAACAACTTCATTGCGGCGTTTAAGCGTATGATGGGCACTACGCCAAAAGAATTTATGAAGCGTCGCCACGCTGAAAACCAAAAACTTCCAAACGAAGTCCCCTTACTCGTAGCCTAAGGCGCAGCCGATGAGGTTTACCTTTGTGGGAGAATTAATACGATTTTCCCATGACCCACATCGCCTCCGTTTTAGCTGGATTTGGATTTAAAGATCAAAACGCAGGAACTTGGATTGGTTCCCGCGCTTTGAACTCAGACCAGTTTATTTCCAGTTTTTCCCCTGTGGATGGCCAATTGATTGGCTCTGTTTCCGAAACTACAGAGGCCCAATACCACGAAGTCATCGCTGCAGCCCAAGCCGCCCAAGTGCTCTGGCGCGAAGTTCCCGCACCTAAAAGGGGTGAAGCGGTACGTGTTTTTGGTAACAAATTGCGCGAACAAAAAGAGGCCTTAGGTATGCTTGTTTCCTATGAAATGGGTAAATCCTACCAAGAAGGTTTGGGAGAAGTCCAAGAAATGATTGACATCTGCGACTATGCCGTGGGTCTCTCTCGCCAACTGACGGGCTTGACTATTAAGAGTGAACGTCCAGACCATTTCATGATGGAACAGTGGCACCCCGTAGGACTAGTAGGTATTATTTCTGCGTTTAATTTTCCTGTGGCTGTTTGGGCTTGGAACTCCGCCCTTGCGTGGATTTGTGGTGACGCTTGTGTTTGGAAAGCATCCGAAAAAGTCCCCATGTGTGCCTTGGCTTGTCAAAAAATTTGGAATGAAGTTTCGGCCGAACTCCAACTCCCAGAGGGTTTATCCACCATTGTCACGGGTGGACGTGACCTAGGTGTATGGATGGCTGAAGATGGACGTATACCCGTTATTTCAGCGACGGGATCTATTCGAATGGGTAAAGATGTCGCTACGCGGGTTGGAAGCCGTTTAGGCCGGTCAATTTTAGAACTTGGTGGAAACAATGCTATGATCATTACCGATACCGCGGATTTAAAAATGACCGTCACCGCGGCAGTTTTTGGAGCGGTTGGTACCGCAGGTCAACGTTGCACCTCTACGCGTCGCTTAATCATTCATTCATCCATTTACGAGAAGGTCTGCGATGCGATTGTGAACGCCTACAAACAAATCAAAATTGGAAGTCCTCTGGATGCTAAAAACCACATGGGTCCTCTAATTGATACCGATGCCGTAGGAATGTACCTCCAATCTCTGGATGCCGTCGAAAAAGCAGGTGGACGCTTCTTAGTAAAAGGAGGTGCGTTGAAAAATCAAGCTAGTGCCTGCTATGTTAGCCCATCGATCGCAGAAGTGGAAAATCATTGGGACATTGTCCAACATGAAACCTTTGCTCCTTTGTTGTATGTCATGAAATACGAGACACTCGAGGAAGCTATTGCCTTACAAAACGGTGTTCCACAGGGACTTTCCTCTGCCATCATGACTGGCTCCATGCAAGAAGCCCATCGCTTTCTCAGTGCTGGCGGATCTGATTGCGGGATTGCGAACGCTAATATTGGAACCAGTGGAGCTGAAATTGGCGGTGCATTTGGCGGCGAAAAAGAAACAGGTGGGGGCCGTGAAAGTGGATCCGATGCATGGAAAGGGTATATGCGTCGACAGACGAATACACTGAACTATGGTCACAGCCTTCCTTTGGCTCAAGGTATTGAATTCAACATATAAACATTAAACTCTTTTTTCTTTAGATAGAAGAATAGTTATAGTAGTAGTCGGTTGATAAGGTGTAGAAGAAGTATGGAATAATTTATTTGGTTCAGTTATGAGTACTTATTCACAGAATATGAACCAGGTTGTTTTTCTTAAACACTTGAAAACCCTTGAAATACTTTTTACTATTCACATTGAGCCGAGTGTAATGAATAGACCATTTCGTGGAAAACTCTCCTCGTTCTACTTTGTCAGTAAACGAGGGTATGATGTCCATAACATGGTGAATGAATCCTTAGCCGCTTAGAATAATAATCCAGCAATGAACAACAAAGCATCGTAATAAACAGGTTATGAACAAGATCTCCACGGTATCTATTGGCAACGATCACGCAGGTCCTGAGTTAAAGGCGAAAATATCAGAATACCTTGAAAATCAAGGTATTAATGTTATTAATCATGGTTGCGATACATCGGATTCCGTGGATTATCCCGATTTTGCTCATGCTGTCGCGGGGGATGTCGTCCAAGGACGTGCGGACCGAGGTATTGTCATCTGTGGAAGTGGAAATGGAATCAATATGAGCGTGAACAAACATTCAGCTGTACGCTCTGCGTTATGTTGGAATCGAGAGATTGCAGCGTTAGCTGTTCAGCACAATGATGCGAATGTTATCGCCCTCCCGGCACGGTTTATTTCAACTGAAGAGGCCTTAGCTTGTGTGGCAGCATTTATCCACGAACGTTTTGAAGGAGGACGCCATCAGCGACGTGTCGATAAAATTCCTGGATGCTAGTATGGCGACTCCAGAGAGTTTCCCGCTCCCTTGGTTGTTTCATGAGTCACAAATCATGGAGTGGCTTAAGTATGTGACGGAGGAAGAAGGAAAAGTTTGGGGATCTCTCCATATTGCGTACTACAGTGATGAAGGCTTACTGGAAGTCAATCAAACTTATCTGCAGCACGATTATTACACGGACATCATCACCTTTGATCGTTGCCGCGGAAATCGGATTCATGGGGACTTAGCCATCAGTGTAGAGCGTATCAACGATCATGCACGAGAATTAGGTGTACCTGTGGGTCACGAAGCGGCGAGGGTGCATGTTCATGGATTTTTGCATTTGTGTGGTTATGGCGATGCAAGTGATGCAGAGAAAAATATCATGCGCCAGCTGGAAGAAAAATACATAGCCGAAGCAGGGCGCTTTGGAATGACTTGGTAGAATGTTTCACGTGGAACAATGACATACGATGTAATAGTAGTTGGAGCGGGACATGCGGGCTGTGAAGCGGCATGTGCGGCGGCACGCATGGGATCCAAAACTCTTTTGGTGACCATGAATATGCAGACTATTGGCCAAATGAGCTGCAACCCCGCTATGGGAGGTGTGGCAAAGGGCCAAATTGTACGTGAAATCGATGCGTTAGGGGGTTTTAGTGGAATCATCAGCGATACCACAGCTATACAGTTTCGTATGCTTAATCGTTCTAAGGGACCGGCTATGTGGAGCCCGCGGGTTCAGTCGGATCGTTGGCGTTTTGCGGAAACTTGGCGCCTGACGTTGGAACAAATGGAAAATCTTCACTTTGTTCAAAGTACGGCCAATGAGGTATTGACGGATAGCCACGGAGTGACCGGGGTAGTGCTTCAAAATGGTAACCGTGTACTGGGACGTTCAGTCGTTTTAACCAGTGGAACTTTTTTGAATGGCGTCATGCACATTGGCGAAAAACAAATGGCAGGTGGACGCTCCTCCGAAGGGAGCGCCAAGGGCATCACAGAATGCTTACAAGGTATGGGATTCGACTCGGGCCGGATGAAAACCGGAACGCCTCCGCGATTGGATGGACGAAGTTTAGACTACCGCCAATTTGAAGAACAAAAAGGCGACGAAAAACCCGGAAAATTCTCCTACACCCCAACCAAGGCTTTAACGAAACAACGCTCTTGTTGGATTGCCCACACGAGCGAGGTAGTGCATGATACTCTACGTGCATCGTTTGATCGCAGTCCCCTATTTAACGGGGCGATCCAATCATCGGGACCTCGGTATTGCCCGAGTATTGAGGATAAGATCAATCGCTTTGCGGACAAAACGAGCCACCAAATGTTCATAGAACCGGAAGGATGGGACACGGTGGAGGTATATATCAATGGATTTAGCACCTCTCTTCCTGAAGAAGTGCAGCACGATGCTTTGCGAAAGGTCCCAGGATTCGAGGATGCACGATTTTTCCGGCCGGGCTATGCGGTCGAATACGACTATTTTCCCCCTACTCAATTGACGCATAGTTTAGAAACCAAAATCGTTCCGAGACTCTTCTTTGCGGGCCAAATCAATGGCACAACAGGTTATGAAGAGGCCGCGTGTCAGGGCTTGATGGCGGGCATAAACGCGCACTTGGCGGTAAATGGAAAGGAAGCCTTTACGTTAGATCGTAGCCAAGCATATATGGGTGTTTTAATCGACGACCTTATCACGAAAGGCACGGAAGAACCGTATCGGATGTTCACGAGCCGTGCAGAATTTCGACTTACCCTCCGCCAGGACAATGCAGACCGTCGTTTGACCGCGCTCGGTCGACAGCTTGGATTGATCCAGGACGCCCAGTGGGCGCGCTTTGAGAAAAAAATGGCCGACATTGATTCGGCCGAATCATGGCTCGCCGCCCAGAGTGTGGATCCAAAAGACGCCAATGCCTATTTAGAGCGGATGGAGACAGCCGCCTTGAAGCAGCGTGGTCCTCTGGCTCAATTAGTGAGTCGGCCTCAGTTGCAGTTAGAGGGAATTTTAGAATATGTGGCGCAACAGGTGCCAGAGCATACTGAAGAAGTCTGGGAGCAGGTGGAAATAGGATTGAAATATTCCGGATACATCGAAAAGGAACTAGAGCAAGTGGCAAAACTCAAGCGTCTAGAAAACTTGCGTATTCCGTCGGGTTTTTCCTTTGATACGATTACCGCCTTAAGTATGGAAAGTCGCCAGAAACTACAGCGTATTCAGCCGGATACATTAGGGCAAGCGAGTCGAATTTCGGGTGTTTCCCCCGCAGATATTCAAATATTAATGGTTCATTTGGGGCGTTAAGCCCACCTATGTTTCACGTGGAACACTTAGAATACATCCCCACCTGTCCTCTTTGTCAATCAAAGGAGTCGACGCCTTCGGTTACGGTTCGAGATCACATGGTCAGCCAAGAGGACTTTACGATTGTTGCCTGTTCGTCCTGTGGCTTCTTGCGAACTACCCCGCGCCCATCATCTGAAAGCATTGGACGCTATTATGATTCACCGGCATATAAAAGCCACAATGAAGCGGGCCAGGGTCTCTTCGATATGCTCTATCATTTTCTTCGGGGATATGCGGCGCGAAAAAAGGTCCAATTTCTCCATCATCAAGTGCCTCAAAAATCAAAAATTCGCGTCCTCCTGGACGTTGGATGCGGAATAGGCGTTTTTTTGGAGGAAGCGAAAAAGCAAAATTGGAACGTTTTTGGGGTAGAAATCAGTGAAAATGCACGAAAACAAGCCGAAAAACGCATAAATCAACCTGTTTTTGAAAAATTGGAAGACCTCCCGAATGACCAAAAATTTGACGGAATTTCGCTTTTTCACGTGCTAGAGCATCTGCCAGACCCCGTGGGAACGATGCATGCGTTGTATGAGAAGGCACTACCCGGATCGGCACTAATTCTTGCGTTGCCAAACCCGAACTCTTGGGACGCGAAGCATTACGGTGCCCATTGGGCTGCATGGGATGTGCCCATTCATTTTTGGCATTTTACGAAATCCGATGTGCAGCGCTTGGCTCAACATACCGGTTGGACGCTTGAAACGATTCGTCCAATGCGCCTGGATGCCTATTATGTAGGCTTATTGAGTGAGTCCTTTCTCCACGGCAAAAAGCGCTGGATGGCGGCCATATGGAAGGGTCTTCGGAGCAATATGCTGGGAGGGAGAGAGAACACCTCCAGCTTGATGTACGTGCTCAGAAAGCCTTCATAAGCTGAAGGCTCGCGTCGAAGAAAACGAGGCGCGCGTTGACATTTCGACCGACATCCTTGAATGCATCGTCTAGGGTTTGGTGCATGAAAGCGACCTTTCGCGCATCCATAAGTTTAGCAAAGCCGTCGGCGTTAAAGGGCACCTCAGGAAACCAATCGAGGGCAAAGCCACGCAAGGCTTGATGGCGCTTGCGCTCTAGTTGGGACAATAATCCACCCGCAAAGACTAGGAAATCGCGTTGCTGCTCGCGGTTCCAGCTGCCCACCCCGTCAACCCAGTGTTGCAATCCAGGAAGGTCCTTTTTGAAAGCCAGGCGAAGCCATTCAACAAAGTGTTCGGCGAGTGGAATGAGGCGTTCGCGGTTTTCGAGGAAATCAAGCGCCACGCCGGGTTCCCCACCGCTCAGTGCAGAAAGAACCTTGGCCTGGTTGGGGTCCATGCGGCGGGTGTCAATGAGCCATCTTTCCACTTCAGCACGCCCCCATGGAGGCAGATACAGTGTTTGGCAGCGGCTTCGAATGGTGCCAAGAATCCCGTCTTCCTCATGGCTCACTAGAAGGATGACCGTTTTGGGTTCCGGTTCCTCAAGCGTCTTAAGTAGCTTATTGGCCGCAGACTCATGCATACGCTCGGGAAGCCAAATCACTAAAATCTTATAGCCCCCACTGTGGGAGGTCAAGCTAAGCAGATCGCCCATGCGCTTGGCTTCCTTCACCGAAATTTGGACCACCTTTTGGGCTCCATCAAGGGCTTCAATCCAATTGCGAACAAGGGGAAACTTATTGAATTTTAGGAAGTTACGAAATTCACCTATCCATGAATCGGATGTTCCAGATCCGCTGGCACTCGCCACGACTGGAAAGATGTAGTGCACATCAGGGTGGGCCATTTGCTGATGTTGGATGCACCCATCGCATGCCCCACAGCCTCCCTGGGTACAGACCAAGGATTGAACATAGCGTTGAACCGCCGGCCAGGCCAACCCACCATTTTGGCTGATGAGCAATTGGGCGTGGGGAATGTGCCCAGAACCCGCATGGCGGATCCATTCGCTGGCAGGATGGTTCTCGGGAAAAGCAAAAATTTCGGGCACAAAGCGAAGGTAGAAACCTACCTTTGATGTCCCATACTTTTCCCATGAAAACAATCGAGAATTTATCCCTATCCGGCCAGCGCGCGCTGGTTCGTGTCGATTTTAATGTGCCCTTGACTGAAGAGGGCCAAGTGGCCAATGATAAGCGCATTTTGGCCACCTTGCCGACGATCACCTATCTGGCCGACCATGGGGCCAAAGTGATTCTCCTTTCCCACTTGGGCCGCCCCAAAGCCGCCCCTGATGCCAAGTATAGCTTACGCCCAGTGGCGGAGGCCCTCGCGGTGCGCCTCGGTCGGCCCGTTGGTTTTTGTGAAGAGGCAGTGGGCCCCAAAGCGGAGGCGGCCGTCTCAGCCTTGGAGTCAGGGGATATTCTACTTTTGGAAAACGTGCGTTTTTATCCGGGAGAGGAACGGGGCGATGCGGATTTCGCGGCGCAACTCGCGAAGCATGGGGATTGCTATGTCAATGACGCCTTCGGCACCGCCCATCGGGCTCATTCAAGTACCACCATTGTTGCCCAGCACTTCCCTGGAAAATGTGCCTTTGGCTATGTTATGGCGGCCGAAATTGAGAACGTCAACCGTGTTTTGCAAAGCAGCGAACGCCCCGCGCTCGCCATTGTCGGCGGCTCCAAGGTTTCAAGCAAGATCGACATCCTTCAACGCCTCATGGACCGAGTGGACCACATCATCATTGGTGGAGGCATGAGTTTCACCTTCATTAAGGCCCAAGGGGGGGAAGTTGGGCAGAGCATTTGCGAGCTGGACCACCTTCAAACGGCCCGCGAGATTATGTCTTTGGCCGAACAAAAAGGGGTCACGTTGCACCTTCCAAGCGATGTGTTGGCGGCTGACGACTTTTCACCGACGGCGAACACCCAAATCTGTTCCATTTTTGACATTCCCGCCGCATGGCAGGGATTGGACGCCGGGCCGGAATCGATAAAAGCCTTCATCGAGGTTGTTCAAAAGGCGAAAACCCTCTTGTGGAACGGCCCCCTAGGTGTGTTTGAAATGGAAGCCTTTGCTGGCGGAACCCGAGAAGTTGGCGAAGCGATTGCCGAAGCAACGGAGCGCGGACTTTTCAGCTTGGTGGGCGGAGGCGACTCCGTGTCTGCGGTGGAACAATTTGGACTCTCAGATCGAATGAGTTACATCTCTACCGGAGGCGGAGCAATGCTCGAATACTTAGAGGGAAAAACGCTTCCGGGAATACAGGCTATTTTGGACTTTGCCTAATCCGTGGATATCGTCGGGAGATTAGGTCTGGAGATAGTTCTGCCCCAAATCGAGCAGCATGCTTCCGGCCGAAACTAAGGTGTGGTACACCCAAGACTCACCCGTCCATGGGCTGGAAATGTGAAACTTGGGAACGATGACCTGGAGGTAAAAGGCAAGGAGCAACGCGGAAAAAACCACGCCCTTTGCGAGTCCCGACAGCCCCCCAGCCAAGCGGTTAATCCAACCAAGCCAAACAAGCTTTAGAACTTTTGTCAAGGCCTTACCTAAAAGAACGACCACGAGGTAAGCAGCGAGGAATACGGCAAATTTGGCGACGAGAAGAGCGCTTTGATCACTGAGCTCTAAGGCGTTTGCCAGCCATGCAGCGGCCGGGTCGGCATAGGATTGCACCGCCCAGTACCCCAAAGCCAACCCCAATAGCCCAGACCATTCATTGACAAAGCCACGCCAAACCCCACGTCCCACGAAGAACGCGACCAACGCCAAACAGGAAATGTCCACTACATTCACAACACACTAAAGGTAGGATGAGCGATCCATTGAAAGACAAATGGGAACGAGTTGTTGAACTCTTTACCGCCCGATTTTCGCCCGGGGACCCGATGGACCTCGACGGCATCTTGTTTGCCATTGGCTTGCAAGAACTACAAATGCCCCACCAACACTTGCGCAAAGACCACAAAGTGGACGTCTTCCACATCGGCATATGCCGCCTGCTGGAGCCCTATGGGTATTACAAATTTGTCGGCCGCGATGAGGAGGGGTGGCCCCATTTTGAGGTGCTCGAAGCCCTGCCCAACTTACCTGGAGGACACCAAACGCGCCTTATGCGGGAAGCGGTGGTGCACTACTGTGAGGGCCAAGGTTGGATTTAATCTAGGGACACTCTCTGGATTGGGCCACGAAAAACGCCCTCCGAAGAGGGCGTGAATAAAAGAAGTTAACTGGGCGTATTAGCAGCCGGCTGTTCCGTTTGAATACGGCAGCACAACAATTTTCATCACCACGGTGCTGTCTGCTTCCAGCTTGATGTAGCCGCAGCCGAATACCACCGGCGGGTTGTCGCCTTTTTGGGCCGTAACCTGCAAGACAGCAGGCATATGGTATTCAAACACATCGTCGCCCGAGTCATTGCGCATGATTCCGTCAATCCCTGTATGGCCTTGAAAGTCCGGGATGGCATTCACCACGGGAGCGGTGGCGCGTACGTAGGCATTTTGGATGGGTGTGCCGTTTTCGTCAAGGACTTCCACCGAGAAGCGATAGACGGGCGCATCTTTTTTGGTGCAGGCCGTCATGCCAAGCATTGCGACAAGCAGGGAGAGGAGCAATCGTTTCATTGGGGGCATCCGTTATTTAAGTCGCCAAAAGGCTTCATGAAGACAATGATTTCGGCGACAGAGCCTTTGGTCACATGCACATAGCTGCATCCGCGCCAACCTCCTTTGGCCGCTTCTACGTCCAAAAAGGCCTCGCCATCAAATTTGAAAGAGGGCTCACACCAGCCATCCACGCCCGAGTAACGCCAATAAGCGCCTTGGGTATTGGGGTCGGTGAATAGCGTGTTCGATCCCGGCGCAAACATGCGCACGAGCGCATTTTGAATGGGAATAGAGTCCTGGTTCATGACGCGCACGCGTACTTGAGAACGCGTATCTTCCTCCTCACAACTGGTGCTCAGTCCGAGGAATGCGAAGAAAATTAGACTCCAAACGAGTGTTTTGTTGAGCTTCATCCGGGTTTGCAATAGTTTTGCGCTCTGCGCTGAGCAAATATAAACGATTCCTTTCCCATGCTGGAAACCATTGAAAAACACATTCGTACGATTGAGCAAACGACGCTTTCTACCCCAGAAGCGGCGGAAGAGTTTCGTATCCAATACTTAGGCAAGAAGGGAATTTTAACTGCATTGTTTGGTGAGTTCAAGACGGTTCCCAACGAAGAAAAAAAGGCGGTAGGCCAAGCGCTCAACGCGCTGAAAACCGCGGCAGAAGCGGCTTTGGCCTCTGTACAAACCGCGTCGCCGACCAAAAAGAAGGGGCCTTCCGAAGACTACAGCCGCCCGGGGTATAGCATCCTTCCAGGCGCCCACCACCCCATCTCCATAGTCCGAAATGAAATCGTATCCATCTTCGAACGCATGGGCTTTGCGGTGGCTCAAGGCCCCGAAATGGAGGACGATTGGCACAACTTTTCGGCGCTCAACTTCCCTCCAGAGCACCCAGCACGGGACATGCAGGACACCTTTTTCTTAGCAAAAGATCCCGATTGGGCGCTCCGAACGCACACCTCCAGCGTTCAGGTGCGTACGATGGAGACCCAAAAGCCCCCCATTCGCATCATCGCGCCTGGCCGCGTATTCCGAAACGAAGCCATTTCGAGCCGTTCCCACTGCGTCTTTCATCAGGTGGAGGGCTTGTATATTGATCAGAATGTCTCTTTTGCGGACCTCAAACAAACCTTGCTTGAATTTGCCCGAGCCTTCTTTGGCGAAAAGACCGAAATCCGCTTGCGCCCCAGCTATTTCCCCTTCACGGAGCCCTCGGCCGAAATGGATATTTGGTGGGGCCTAGAAAATGAAGTGGACCATCGCATGACTAAAGGAACCGGCTGGCTCGAAATTATGGGATGCGGCATGGTAGACCCTGCGGTGTTATCATCCTGCGGCATTGACCCAAGCACCTACAGCGGATACGCCTTTGGCATGGGCATCGAGCGCATTGCCATGCAGCGCTTCCAAATCCCCGACATACGCGCTTTCTACGAGAACGACTTGCGCTTTCTAAGGAATTTTACCGGCGCGCTGTAAAAGACGCTTAAAACGCAAAAAAGGGGGCTCTAACAGCCCCCTTTGTGTTGTGTGCCCAGTCAAATTCGACCGAACCCTGCGCTTATTCACCCACGCGCTTGATGCGCATCGTGTTGGTGGTACCCTTCTTTAGGATGGGCATGCTGGCCAGTTGGATGATGAAGTCACCATCTTCCACAAGCCCATCGTTGCGCAGCTGCGTGGTGATGTCCATCATCGTTTGGTCTGTGGACTCCAAGCCGTCGTAGTAGTATCCGCAAACGCCCCAGTACAAGCTCACTTTATTCAAAATGGCGCGGTTGGACGTGAAGGCGTAGATGTTGCTTTTGGGGCGGAAGGAGGAAATCAATTGGGCGGAATATCCTGAGAAGGTCATCGTGCAAATAGCCTTTGCTTCCACAAGGTTCGCCATTTTGGCGGCCTGAAAACAAATCGCATTGTTGACAAAGCGGTCATCTCCCTTCTTGGGCTTGCGCTCTTTGATGTGGTTAACTCCAGAGGTTTCGGCGGCAGCGACAATCTTCGCCATTGCGGTCACCACTTCAACCGGATATTGCCCCACAGAGGTTTCGCCGGAAAGCATCACGGCGTCGGCACCATCTAATACGGCATTGGCGACGTCGTTGACTTCGGCGCGGCTAGGCGTCATGCTGTCAATCATGCTTTCCATCATCTGGGTCGCAACGATGACGGGCTTCGCGCGCTCTACGGCCTTGGCGACAATCATCTTCTGAATCAACGGAACGCTTTCCATGGGAACTTCAACCCCTAGGTCGCCGCGCGCAACCATGACCCCATCGGTGGCGTCGAGAATGCGCTCGATGTCGGAAACCGCTTCGGGCTTTTCAATCTTGGCAATGATGCCAGCGTTGGAGCCATTTTTATCCAAGATGGTGCGAAGCTCCTTGATGTCTTGGGCATTGCGGACGAAGCTGAGGCCTATCCAGTCTACATTCTCATCCATGGCGACGTCCAGGTCAGCCAAGTCTTTTTCGGTCAAGCAGGGTAAAGAAACCCGGGTATTGGGCAGGTTGACGCCCTTCTTGGACTTCAAGGGGCCTCCTTGAACGACCTCGGTGACGACTTCATCTTGGCGGTTGGTGGACAGGACGCGCATCATCAACTTTCCGTCGTCCAGCAGGATGGTCTCGCCGGGGTTGACATCTTTCGGAAACTGGGCATAGGTCATGTAGACGCGCTCCTTGGTGCCGTCACACTTCTCGTTCGTGAAGACAACACGGTCTCCAGGCTCGACGACAGCCCCTTCTTCTACCACGCCAACGCGCAGTTTAGGGCCTTGTAAATCAGCCAATATCGCGGCATGCAATCCGGTTCGTTCGAGAATTTCTCGGATGGTGCGGATGGTTCCGCGGTGTTGTTCGTGGCTTCCGTGGGAAAAATTGACCCGGAATACATTGACGCCAGCGCGCAACATCGCCTCTAAGACCGAAGGCTCAGAAGAGGCGGGACCCAGGGTGGCCACAATTTTGGTTCGTTTCATAGCGGTATTCGCTTTATAAGGTGTTCAGCGGTTCTAAGAGAAAGTGATCTCGAACGCGAAGGGTAGACCAAGGGAGGATGTTTTGGCCCACCACACCAGGAATCTGTGCGATTTGCCGTTGCAAAATTACCATTTCCGCGGGAGATAGCGGTGGATCAAGGATGAGAACGGCGTGAATCCGGGCGGGTTTCTGCACTAGGGGCCGTTTGGGCGCGTCAGAATCCTCGGCGGAAAACAAATCCTGGGAAGCGGGAGCGTGGCCGGACAGCCAGGCCGATTCTTCGGGGATGTTCCAGAAGAGCGCCTGCTCTTGTGCGCCAAGATGACCACGGTACAAGGCGTGCGTGGTGCGCAAGGGAGTCTGCACACAGCGGTGGTCTTCGACTCGGCCCAAGGCCCACCGAAGGTGGTGGTTGAGTTGGAAAACGAGGGACGTATCACTCAGCGCGGAGCTGAGCCCTAAGAGACTGGGGGGAGTCCCCTCATCGACGTCGTCGAGGACGAGACGGCTCACGGCGTCCGAGATTTAGGGTTTTGCAAGCAGCCCGTGAGGCCGCTTCTTCGGCGGCTTTTTTGGATTGGCCCGCACCTTCGCCCTTTAATTCCCCATCAATTTTGATGCTCATGGTAAAGCGCTTGCGGTGCTCGGCACCATTCTCATCGAGCACTTCGAATTCAAAGGTTTTCTTTTGGCGCTGAACCCACTCAATCAAAAGGCTCTTGTAGGAAATCACTTCTTTTTCGACGCGGTCGAAGTTGACGTGGGCGTCCAGCAAATGCTTGTGAACAAAGATCTTGGTGTCGTTCCAACCCCGGTCTACGTAGACGGCGCCCACCAAGGCTTCGAGGGTATTTCCAGGAACGGATGTCGTGCCGGCACGGCGGCCCCGAGCAGATTGCTGCATCCAATCGGGAATGCCCATTTTCACAGCAATGCGGTTGAGGGCTTTACGAGAGACCACTTTGGAGCGCATGCTGGTCAAGTAGCCCTCGTCGCCTTTGGGGTATTTCTCGTAGAGGTATTCCGCCATTAAAACGCCGAGGACCGCATCCCCCAAATATTCCAAGCGCTCATAGCGCATGTTGGCGCTCTTTTGGCTGGGGTCATCGACCACCTTGCGACGAAAAGCGGCGAGATAAATATTGGGATCGTAGGCCCGAAGACCCGTCATTTCTCGAATGGCCGCAAGCAATTCTTTGGATTCGGGAGGAACCGGCTTAAAGTAGGAAAGGAGTGCGCGAAGCATAGATCAATTCACCTTCTTGAACACAACCGATGCGTTGTGGCCTCCAAACCCAAAGGTGTTGGAAAGAGCCGCACGCACGACGCGTTTCTGCGGGGTGTTGAAGGTGAAATTCAGTTTTCCGTCCAGTTCGGGATCGTCCGTAAAGTGGTTGATCGTCGGAGGCACGATGTCGTGAACGACGCTCAAACAGGCCACGAGGGCTTCGGCGGCACCTGCGGCTCCAAGAAGGTGGCCCGTCATGGACTTGGTGGAGCTGATATTCAGTTTGTATGCGTGCTCACCAAAGACGCCCTGAATGGCTTTGGTTTCGGCAATATCGCCAAGAGGGGTTGACGTGCCGTGCACGTTGACATAGTCCACATCTTCGGGTTTCATGCCAGCATCTTCGAGGCAATTGCGCATCACATTGAGGGCGCCCAGACCTTCTGGGTGAGGCGCAGTCAAGTGGTGCGCATCGGCGGACAAGCCTCCGCCAGCAAGCTCGGCGTAGATTTTTGCTCCGCGCGCGACAGCATGGTCGTAGGACTCGAGCACCATGCAGGCGGCTCCTTCTCCCATGACAAAACCGTCGCGGTCTTTGTCAAAGGGGCGCGAGGCCGTTGTAGGATCGTCGTTTCGGGTCGACAGGGCATGCATGGCATTAAATCCACCAATGCCACCTGGGCCAATCGCCGCTTCCGAACCACCACAAACCAGGACATCGGCTTTGCCGAGGCGAAGCAACATCAAGGCATCAATGATGGCGTTGGTGGAGGAGGCGCAAGCCGAAACGGTCGTGTAGTTCGGGCCACGGAACCCGTATTTCATGGAGACATGACCGCCGCAGATGTCGGCAATCATTTTAGGGATGAAGAAGGGGTTAAATCGGGGCGTCCCCTCGCCTTGAACATAGTTCGTGGCCTCTTCAAAGAAGGTGTCAATACCGCCAATGCCCGAACCCCAAATGACTCCAATGCGGTCTTTGGAGGTGTCGGTGTCGACAATGCCGGAATCTTGAATGGCCTCATCGGCCGCGATCAAACCGAGGTGCGTGCAGCGGTCCATTCGGCGCATTTCCTTGCGGTCGATAAAGTCCTCAACTTGGAGGTTTTTAATCTCGCAGGCAAATTGCGTTTTGAACTTGGACGTATCAAAATGAGTAATGGGAGCGGCACCGCTCTTTCCTTTGAGCAGGCCGTCCCAAAATTCTTTGGCGTTGTTACCAATTGGAGTTAAGGCTCCAATACCGGTAACGACTACGCGCTTCAGTTCCATCCCAGAGGATGATTAGGCTTTTGCGGCTTCGATGTACGAAACAGCCTGACCCACCGTAGCAATATTCTCGGCTTGGTCGTCTGGAATTTGGATATCGAATTCCTTTTCGAATTCCATGATCAATTCTACAGTGTCCAGAGAGTCAGCACCCAAATCGTTGGTGAAAGATGCTTCGGTGGTGACTTCGGCTTCAGAAACGCCGAGCTTGTCGACGATAATGGCCTTAACGCGGGATGCGATATCCGACATAACAGTGAGTTTAGATTGGTTGAATCGGTGCAAAGAAACGCCATACCGGCATTTAGTACAATACATTTCGTGCAGGGCCGGTCGGATTTACCCCCATGAACTACCTTTGTGTCCATGACCTCGGAGCCCGCTCAACCCCTGATTTCATTGGCTGTTTTGGCCTCCGGAAGCGGCAGCAATGCGGCGGCAATAGTCGAATATTTTCACGCGCACAAATTTTGCCGCATTGAAGGAATTTGGACAAATACGCCGAAAGCGGGCGTTTTGAGCCGCGATTTAACCGTGCCGGTACACGTATTTAACCCGGACGTGGACGACGAAACCTTGGTTGCCCATTGGGGGGAGTGTGGAATTTCGGCGATTCTCTGCGCGGGCTACCTAAAAAAGATTCCTTTGCGCTGGATTCAAGCCTTTCCAGGCCGAATCTGGAATGTGCACCCCGCACTGTTGCCCAAATTCGGCGGACCGGGGATGTATGGTCTGCATATCCACCGGGCCGTATTGGCCGCCGGCGAGACGGAATCCGGCCTCACTATCCATGAGGTTACGGAGCACTATGACGAAGGGCCGGCGCTCTTCCAGTGCCGTGTTCCCGTGTTCCCTAGCGAAGCACCCGAGGCGTTGCAAGCCCGCATCTTGCGGGCTGAACACTGGGCTTTTCCGCGCGTGGTGGAAGCCATTTTAATGAACCGCCCCTTACCCCATCCCGACCAATGCCCCGCGTAGAACTGTATACAGACGGCGCCGCAAAGGGCAATCCTGGCCCCGGAGGCTATGGGGCCATCCTGCGCCACGGGTCCAACGAAAAAGAACTGTCCGGTGGCTTCTACCACACGACCAATAACCGCATGGAGCTCTTAGCGGTGATCGTGGGACTGGAGGCGCTCAAAGTGCCAGGATGTGAGGTCACCGTCGTTTCGGACAGCAAATACGTTGTCGATGCCTTTCTGAAGAATTGGATTGGCGGATGGAAACGGCGAGGGTGGGCAAAAGTCAAAAACCCCGACCTGTGGAAGCGGCTATTGCGCGCCATGGAACCTCACCAGGTACAGTTCACATGGATCAAGGGCCACAACGACCATCCTGAAAATGAGCGTTGCGATCGATTGGCCGTGGCGGCGTCCCTGGCCCCCACAGAACAAGACTTCGGCTATGCCCCCGATGACGGAAAATTAGGCCTTTAATGGGGCCAGAAGGGCCTCGGCAATTTTTCGGTCGTTCGTCAAGCGCGGCACCTTATTCTGTCCCCCGAGCTTTCCCTCGGACTTCATGTAACGGATAAAGGACTCAGGCCCTAAACTGCGCAGCACGCAGGGACGCAGGATGCTTCCCACAATCAAATCATCGTAGTAGACATTCTTCGTGCGCATGCCCGTGTCCAATGTGGCCGCAAAGGCGGCTAAATCTTTTGGAAGCTCATCAAACTCCACGAGCCATTCGTGGTAGGGCAAGCCACCTTCGCTGGGGTTGACGTTAGGGGCTACGGTGAATTCACGTACCAAACCGCCGTGCTGGATGAGCGCTTGGTCCATAGCATATTCCACCTCGGAGCCGATGACATGTTCGCCAAAGGCGGAGATAAAGTGCTTGATTCGGCCCGTGACCCGAATCCGGTACGGGGCCTTCGACACAAACTGCACCGTGTCGCCAATGCTATAGCCCCAGAGGCCCGCGTTGGTGTTCAAAATCAGGGCATAGTTTACGCCCAGCTCGACTTCGCCAATGCTTAAGCGCGGGGGATTTTCCTCAAAGAACTGGTCGGCGGGCACAAATTCGTAGAACATTTCATTGTTCAAAAGCAGCAATAAGTCGGGGCTGTCCGCCTGGTCCTGGTAGGCAAAAAAGCCCTCGGAGGCCGGATACGTTTCCAGGATAGGAACATTTTTCCCAAAAAGTTCGATCAACCGTGCCCGGTAGGGCTCTAAGGCCACCCCCCCCGTCACAAAGAGGTCAAAATTCGGGAAGATCTCTGCGATGGTTTTCTTGCCCGTCTTGTCCATTAGGCGCTCAAAGTACATCTGCACCCAAGGCGGGATGCCGCTGATGACGGTCATATCTGCGTTGTAGGTTTCCTCGGCGATGGCTTGCACTTTGGTTTCCCAGTCTTCGATGCAGTTGGTTTCCCATGAGGGCATGCGGTTCTTTAATAAGTAGCTGGGCACGAAGTGCGCGGTGATACCAGACAATCGGCCCAAGGCGACACCTTTTTTGTCTTCCAACTCCGGACTACCCTGAAGGAAGATCATTTTGCCGTTCAAGAAGCCGGTCCTTCCGGTGTTCCGAATGTGCGCAAACAGCGCGTTGCGAGCGGATTTAATGTGGTAAGGAACGGACTCCTTCGTCAATGGGATGTACTTGGCGCCCGAGGTAGTGCCGCTGGTTTTCGCATAGTATAAGGGCCGGCCGGGCCAAAGGACATCGGATTCGCCGTCCACCACGCGGTCCACATAGGAACGCAGGCCTTCGTAGTCACGAAGCGGCACGCGGGCTTTGAAATCGGCATACGAGCGAATCTCTGCAAAGCCATGGTCCTGGCCAAAGGCGGTATCCTTCGCCGCCTGCAGCAAGCGGTGAAGAACGGCGTCTTGTGTTTCTACCGGCTTGGAGGCCCATTTTTGGGTTTCGCGCTCAGCGAGGGCGGCCCAAATACGGGCGCCAATCTCTTTCAATGTGGCCATATGCTCTTTAAAGTCCTAAAAGCTTTTCAAGGTTGAGGGACTCTCCTCCCAACCAATATTGTACCGTGGCAAAGGCGGCTTCGCCCTCGGGCGCTTCGCCCAATGTTCCCAGCGCATCGCCTTGCTTGAGGTAGTCCCCAGCGCGCTTGGTCGTTTTACCCAGGTTGCCGTAGCGGCCCACGCCGCCGCCCGCATGTTGCACCAGCACCACAAAACCCAGGGACGGCGTACCCTCTACGGATATGACCGTACCGTCTTTCATGGAGAGGACTTCGTCTCCCTCCACGCCCCCAAGGGCAATGCCAAACTCGCGACGGCCCATCCGTTGCCGAGCCAAAACGTCACCCGCAAGGGGGCGCATCAAGTCCTTGTCGGGATCAATGGTGCCCTTGCCCTGTGCTTCCATGTCGGCTACGGCTTGGCGCAAGGCCAACTCCCGATCTGTGGGCTTCAATTTTTCAGGATTCCAGCCCGCGGGAACCGTGGAGGCGCTTCCAAGCGAGTCGATGGGCAAGGCGTCATCCAAGACCGCTTGCAGGCGGCGAATGAACGCTTCTTGGTAGGCGACCTGCACCGTTAAAGAATCCGATTCTTGGTCAAGCTCTATGGCCGAGCGGCGCAAATTTGTACTCGCATAGCCGGGAATGTACTCGCGAAGAGGGGTGTAGGCGATCAAGAGGATGGTGCTCACGATCAGGACTACGGCAGTTGTTCCCACGGTAATAAAGACATTGAAGCGGCTCAAGACCATAGAAAACCGCTCCTCAAAAGAGGCCTCGTCCAAGAGCACCACGCGGTACTTTCGGAGCAGTTTATGCCATCGCCTGGGGTGTTTCTCCTTCTTTTCCATGCATTACAAAGATATTGGCTCCGCGTGGCCCATCTCCATGAAATAACTTTGGGGCCGAGTCGTTAGTTGTGTTCGACCCCAATCTGTCCATGAAGGTAGCCCTCCCCTCCCACATTTTCCGAATCATGCTCTGGACGAGCATGGCTCTGGCGGGGTGGTCGTGCAGCCGGACCAAAGACCGGGCCATCAACCGAACCTACCATCAAATGACGTCGCGGTTCAACCCGCTCTTCAATGGCCAGGAAGCGTTTGATGAAGCGCTCAAATCCCTGCAAACAGAGCACGTAGACGTCTATGATCGGGTGCTAGACCTCTACCCATGGGGGCAAGCCAAGGATGGCTCTGCCGCTTCGGCCGGCCTAAAACGCGCGATCGAGAAGGCCACTAAAACCATCCAAGAGCACTCGATGATGTTTCGCGGTGACCAGCGAAACCACGTGGTGTATGATGCCTACATCCTCATGGGGGATGCCCAAGCGCTTCTCGGATTGGACGTGGCGGCCCAAGAATCCTATGCGGTCGTTTCCCGAAATACGGACCGCCGTGCGAAGCCCAAACCTTTTTGGAGTCCGGATGGATGGTTTGCTTCGGGAGAAGCCCATTTGTATTACCAAGCAGAACTGCACCGCATCTTAATTCTGGCGCGCCAAGGAAACGGTCCAGCGACCCTTTCTGCCTTGGATGAGCTGGAACGCATCGGAGTCCCCGACCGGTACGAAGTGGAACAAATGGTTCTTCGCGCCCAAGGGCACCTCAGCCAGGAAGAACCCTTATTGGCCGCTGACCTACTCCAGCGCGCAGCGGAAAAAACAAAAAACCGCCGCGATTGGGCGCGCTATGCCTTCATTGCGGGGCAGCTGTATGAAAATGCGGGGGAGCGGGTCCTAGCCCGGCAGGCCTTCGAGCGATGCATCGCGGGACAGCCCGGCACGTATGACATGTTGTTGGAGGCCCAGCTGCACAAGACGCTCAATGGAGATGGCCGTCCCCAAAAGCTGTACGCGGAACTACTCAAGCTTCTCAAAGAGCCCAAAAATGCCGCCTACCAAGACCGCATTTATTATGCTCTGGCACGCGTAGCCCAAACACAAGAAGACGATAAGAATAGGCTGTTTTATTTGGATCGCTGTGTCGGGGCGGGCCAAAGCGCACGCGCCATTTTGTGGGCGATGGCGTACTCGGACCGTGGAACGATGCACTTTGAAGCGAAGCGCTATGCGCGGGCCCAAGTGGACCTTGACTCGGCCTTTGCGCTTCTCCCCGAGGGGCATGCATTGAAAAAGTCGCTGTCCAAACGGCGCGACGGACTGAACGCCTTGATGGCCGTGGTGCAAAGCATAGATCGGAACGACTCCCTCTTGGTCTTGGGCACAAAGTCGGAGGCGTTTTTGCGCTCTAAATTCACCGCCTACGTGGACCAGTTGAAGAAGCAAGAGCAACTAGCCATACGCGCCGCAGAGCGAGCCGCCCTGAATGCGCAACTCAATGCCCAATCGGCCTTGCTCGCGGGTACGGGCCCAGTCGCAGGAGGCGCTACAGCGGGAGGATGGATTTTTTACAATCCAGTTGCCCGAGCGGCCGGTATGGCCAGCTTTACCACGCAATGGGGCCAGCGCCCAAACGTGGATAATTGGCGCCTCCAGAGTGCTTCGGGCACGTGGGCCATGGGGAACATGAACCAAGGAGGCCCCTCCGCGACCGACGACCCCTTAGGAGGTGGGGAAGCCTATATCGACCCGGCCTACGACGTAGAAAAGTATCTTTCTGCCATTCCGCGCACGGCGGAAACACGCGATTCGTGCCAGGGACTGATATGCACAGCCCTTCAAGAGGCCGCAGCAATATACCGGGATCAAATTGGCGACTTGGACGAGGCGCTCGCATCCCTCAAGCGTCTCGAAGCGCAATGCGGAATGCCTGACAGCCTTCGGTCGGCCTGTGCCCTAGGCAACCACCCAGGGTGCGAACAAGAGGCCTTCGTGCATTACGCCTTGCATCGCCTCTATCTTCAGCGCGAAGAGGGCATTCAAGCACAGACAGAAAAAGAGAGGGTCCTCCAAACCTACCCGAATAGCCGCTATGCCCGGCTGCTTCGCGGGGAAAAAGAAGAAGCGCCTCAAGCGGTCGTGGCCACGGCCGCCTTTCGCTCTTTGGTGGATCACGTCGAAGCGCGGCGCTGGGCGCCGGCGCTCGCCGTTTTTGCTGCCACGACGTGGAATATAGACGAAGCGCCTCGCGCCGCCTTACTTCGGGCTCAGGCGATCGGCGGAAAAGAGGGGCGCACCGCGTTTATTGCGGCGTTGACCGAGGTCGAAGAGGGCTTCCCCAACACGCCGCAGGCGGTGGCAGCGGGGAACATCAAGATGTCCTTGGCATCCGAGGCGGATGAGTCGGACGCCCCGGCAAGCCCTTACACGGAGGCCTTGTCTGCACCGCACCAGGTATTGATCATTTTTTCGGCCGCTGGAAATTCGAACGACGTGCGCAATGCGCTAGCCCGTTTTCATCAGCAGTATTTTGCGGGAAGCCCGATGTCGATTCGCCTGCTGCCCTTGGATGAAAGCAGCCAAATCGTGGCGGTGGATGGCTTTAAAAACAGCACGGAAGCCCTGGAATATCGGACCAAATTGAAACGTGCCGCCGCGGTGACCCAATTTTTAAATGCATACGATCCGGTCTACTGGCCTATAACCGTGCAAAATTTTGCGCATTTTTACACCAACAAAGACCTCACAGGCTACCAACGCTTTGTGGAAATGATGTACACGCTATGATGAACGCCCCTCGACGCAACGACGCCTCTGCAGAGCACAACCGCATTGTGGAAGGAACCCAAATTCAAGGTAATATCCACTCTCCGGGGGACATTCGGATTGATGGCCATGTGAAAGGAAACTTGTCCGTTGGCGGCAAGTTGGTGGTCGGGCCGACCGGCGCCGTGGATGGCGAAGTGCGGGCCCAAGAGGCTTCTTTGGCCGGCCGCGTGTTGGGCAAGTTGGAAATCAAAGGGTTAACCTCCCTACTTCAGTCAGCCAATGTTCAAGCCGACCTCAACACGGGTCAGCTGGCGGTCGAGTCTGGCGCTCAATTCACGGGAACCTGCGTCATGGCCAACCGTAAAACGACGGCAACCCCCGCGGATACCGTGGCCGCGAAAAAAGAAGCTTCCGCGGCCTAAGCGCGCGGCATGAAAAACGCGATAAAATTTTCCGGAATGGCCTTCCAGATGGGGGCGACGATTGGTTTGGGCGCCTACGCGGGATACCGGTGGGACTTGGCCGATGGGCGTTGGGCAGAAGGAGAAACGGCTTGGGCGACGGTCGGCTGTACCTTGGCGGCAACATTAATCGCCTTAACCCTCATTATTCGTCAAGTTTTAAACGATTCAAAATGAAAATCTGGGGACTCCCATTATTGTTGACCTATGCTCTTTGGGCGATGCTTCACGCCATGTTCTACTACGTGCTGGAGCGGGAAGGTGTTTTTTGGGTAGGCGATATCTATTGGATGGGAACCGGTTTCGCTTTGTTCGGGTTAGCGCAGACCCTGGAAAGCCAAAAGCCTGGCCGATTTATTCCCATCTATTTTGTGGGCGGATTGATTCGCATGCTCCTGGGTTTGGGTGCGGTGATTCTCCCCCTTTCGATGCGGAACGCCCCGAATTTCCAAAGTGCAGCATTGCAGTTTGTTGCAGCCTATCTCTTCTTGCTTGTGGCGGAATCAGCCCTGGCTATTTTTTGGATCAAGAAACAGTAGGATTTGGAACGTGTGCGGAGTATCTTTGCCGCGCATTTTGCAAGCCCCCATGACTAAACTGAACTGCTTTCTTTTAGGTCTTTTCCTGATGGCATCGCCAGCCGTTTTGGCTTCGGAAGAGGCACATTCGGCGGATGAACACGCGGCTGAGGCCCATGTCCACGCAGCGGAACACAGCGACGAGCACGCTGCGAACGCGACGGAGGAGAAAGAGGCATTCAATCCGGCAGAAGTCATCATGCACCACATTGCGGATAGCCACGGCTGGCATCTCTTTGACTGGAATGACCACCCCGTAAGCATCCCCTTACCTGTGATTTTATACACAGAAAAAGGGTTGGTCGTTTTTTCTTCATCAGAATTTCACCACGACCAAGAAGGCACCCACGTCGTGAAAGCAGGAGGTCAGCGCTTTGTCAACATCCACGAAAAAATCTACTACGCCTCGGACGTAGCAAACGACCATGGCGTATTTGCCGAGATGGATCACGAAACCCATGAGGTGGCCAACGCCACTCCTTGGGATATCTCCATCACGAAAAACGTCGCGGCGCTCTTGTTCAGCGCAGTGGTGATCCTGCTCCTGTTCTTGCCTGCTGCCCGCTCCTACAAGAAGAATCCAAACGCAGCCCCAAAAGGGGTGGCTGGTTTTGTTGAGCCCTTGGTGGTGTTCGTCCGCGACGACATTGCGAAGAACAATATTGGGCCGCACTACAAGCGCTTTGTGCCCATGCTTTTGACGATCTTCTTCTTTATCTGGATCAACAACCTTCTAGGCTTAGTGCCCTTCTTCCCCGGAGGCGCGAACGTGACAGGAAATATTGCCGTCACCATGGTGCTAGCCATCGTGACCTTCGTTGTCACCAACGTGAATGGAAATAAGCACTATTGGGGACACATTTTCTGGATGCCAGGCTTGCCCGTTGCGGTGAAGCCTTTGTTGGCCATTGTGGAATTCATCGGGATTTTCACGAAGCCCTTCTCTTTGATGATTCGATTGTTCGCCAACATTACGGCCGGCCACATCATCGTGCTGAGCCTTGTGTCTTTGGTCTTCATTTTTGAAACGGTTTGGGTGAGCCCAGCATCGGTTCTCTTGACCTTGTTTATCTCCGTACTTGAATTGTTGGTCGCCGCATTGCAGGCGTACATTTTCACCCTTTTAACTGCTTTGTACATCGGAGCAGCTATGCACGAAGAACACCACTAAACTGTAATTTTTAACTCAAATCCCCCTAGTATCATGACCGGAAGTATCGCAGCACTTGGAGCAGGTTTGGCCGTTATCGGCGTTGGTATCGGTATTGGCTTGATTGGCGGTCGCGCCATGGAAGCTATTGCTCGTCAGCCCGAAGCCACTGGCAAAATCCAAACCAACATGATTATCGCCGCCGCGTTGATTGAAGGTGCCGGTTTGTTCGGTATCGTTGTCGCGTTGTTGGGTAATTAATATCTCACCACATACGAGGCCGTTTGGCAGCGAGCGCTGCCAAACGTGCCTTTTCGGTGAAACTGTTAACCTAAGAAACGAAGAACAATGGGTATCGTAACTCCTGGCTTTGGCCTCATTTTTTGGACGACACTGACGTTTTTCATCCTGCTTTTCCTTTTGGCGAAGTTTGCATGGAAGCCGATTTTGAAGGCCGTTCAAGACCGTGAAGAGTCGATCAATTCTGCCCTCAAATCGGCAGAAGCAGCGAAGGCTGAAATGGCTTCTCTGCAGTCCAACAACGAGCAACTCTTGAAAGCGGCCCGCGAAGAGCGTGAGGCGATGCTGAAGGAGGCGCGCGCAATGCGTGACAAAACCATTGCGGACGCGAAAGGAGCGGCTTCGGAAGAAGCAGCCAAAGTGTTGGAGGCGGCACGCGCCCAGATTCACAATGAAAAGATGGCCGCAATGACCGAGGTGAAGAACCAGGTGGCGCAGTTGGCGATCGACATGTCCGAGCGCATCTTGCGCGCGGAGCTCAAGGATGCAGAAGCACAAAAGGCTATGGTCGACCGTGCGATGCAAGATGTTAAAATGAACTAATCAGGAGATGAGCACTCTGCGCGCTTCAAACCGCTACGCGAAAGCCCTCTTGGACTTGGCACGTGAACGCCAGTCCTTGGACGTGATCAAAGCAAACAGCGACACGCTGCTAGCGGTCCTCAAGGAGAGCCGCGATTTTCGCGTGTTCTTGAAGAGCCCAATCATCAAACCTGAGCAAAAATTGAAGACGCTGGCTACAGCGTTTTCGAACCAACTCGATCCCTTGATGGATTTGTTCTTGGCCCTTTTGGTCAAGCACGGCCGCGAGGCACATCTTGAGGATGTGTTGGAAAAGTACACCAGCCTGTATTTGGCTGAGAAAAAGGTCGTTCGCGCAAGGGTTGCTTCGGCATCGCCTCTGACGGCCGAGCAGGTCTCCCAACTTTTGGGCTTGTTGCAGACCCCGGAGTCTTCGGACGTCCAATTAGAGCAGGTCGTCGACGAGTCCCTCATTGGAGGATTTGTACTTCGAGTGGCAGATCAGCAAGTAGATGCCTCCGTGGCATCCTCGTTGGCTAAACTCGAACGTGAATTCGAGAAAAATTTATACATCGCGGACTTTTAAATTCCCACCCCATGGCAGACGTAAAACCAGCAGAGATTTCAGCCATCCTGCGCCAACAACTTTCCGGTTTCGCATCCGATGCCCAGCTTGAAGAAGTAGGCACAGTGTTGCAAGTAGGTGACGGCATTGCCCGTGCCTATGGCATGGAAAACGCTCAATCGGGCGAACTCGTGGAGTTCGAGACAGGATTGCGCGGAATCGTTTTGAACCTGGAAGAAGACAACGTAGGTATCGTATTGTTGGGCGCCGCTGAAGGCATCAAAGAGGGCTCTACCGTGAAGCGTACGGGCGTCATCGCCTCCATCGAAGTCGGTGAGGGCATGTTGGGCCGCGTAGTGGACACGTTGGGAAATCCCATTGACGGAAAGGGCCCTATCGAAGGCACACGCTACAACATGCCGTTGGAGCGCAAAGCCCCGGGCGTTATCTACCGCCAGCCGGTAAATGAGCCCCTTCAAACGGGCATCAAGGCCATTGATGCGATGATTCCAATTGGCCGTGGCCAGCGGGAATTGATCATTGGTGACCGCCAGACAGGAAAGACGACGGTGGCCATCGACACCATCATCAACCAAAAAGAGTTCTACGACAAGGGCGAGCCCGTGTACTGTATCTATGTGGCCATTGGCCAGAAAGGTTCTACGGTAGCAGCCTTGGCGAAAAACTTGGAGGAAAAGGGCGCCATGGCCTACACCACAATTGTGGCGGCTAACGCGGCAGACCCTGCTCCCATGCAGTTCTACGCACCCTTCGCCGGTGCCGCTATCGGCGAGTACTTCCGTGATACGGGCCGCCCTGCGTTGATCATTTACGATGACCTGTCTAAGCAGGCTGTGGCCTACCGCGAGGTGTCTTTGTTGCTTCGTCGCCCTCCAGGTCGTGAAGCCTACCCTGGTGACGTCTTCTACCTACACAGCCGCTTGCTTGAGCGCGCGGCCAAGGTGATCAAGGATGACACCATCGCCAAAAACATGAACGACTTGCCTGAATCATTGAAGCCAATCGTGAAAGGCGGAGGTTCATTGACGGCCTTGCCTATTATCGAAACCCAAGCGGGTGACGTCTCGGCATACATCCCCACCAACGTGATCTCCATCACGGACGGTCAGATCTTCTTGGAGGCTGACTTGTTCAACTCAGGCGTTCGTCCTGCGATTAACGTGGGCATCTCGGTTTCTCGCGTAGGGGGTTCGGCCCAAATTAAGCCCATGAAGAAGGTGGCAGGTACCTTGAAGCTCGACCAAGCTCAGTACCGCGAATTGGAAGCGTTTGCCAAGTTCGGTTCGGATTTGGACGCAGCGACCATGAACGTCATCAACAAGGGTCGCCGCAACGTGGAGATCTTGAAGCAGAAGGTGAATGATCCGATGAGCGTTGAGAAGCAAGTTGCGATCATCTACATCGGCACAAAAGGCATGCTGAATGCAGTCCCCGTGGTGAAAGTGAAGGCGTTTGAAAATGCGTTTATTGCCTACATGGAGAGCAAGCACCAGGATGTTTTGGACGCCTTGCGCGGTGGTGCATGGGGCGATGCCCAAATCGAAGCGATCGAAAAGGCCGCGAAAGAAGTTTTGCCCGCCTACACTGCTTAATTCGTAGAAAAACAGACCCATGGCCAATCTAAAAGAGCTACGTAATCGCATCGCATCGGTGTCCAGCACCATGCAGATTACGTCTGCGATGAAGATGGTTTCGGCAGCGAAGCTGAAGCGTTCTCAGGATGCCATCATCCAAATGCGTCCGTATGCCGAAAAGCTGACGGCGCTGATGGGAAATGTCACGGCCACGCTGGACGCTTCAGAAAACCCTTACGCTCAGGAGCGTCCTATTCAGCGCGTGCTAATCATCGCGATGACGGCTAACCGCGGTTTGTGTGGTGCTTTCAACTCTTCGGTGATTAAGCGGACCAAAGTAGTCGCAGAATCCTACGAAGCACAAGGGGCTGCGGTCTCCGTGTTCACAGTAGGAAAGAAGTCGCGCGATCTCCTGAAAAAGACCATGAATGTGGTGGGTGAGGAGCTCGAAGTGGTCAACCAAGTTCATTTTGAAGGCGCTCAGCGCGTCGCCGAAGTGGCCATGCAAGGGTATGTTCAAGGCCACTATGACAAGGTCGTGATGGTGTACAACCAATTCAAGAATGCCGCCGTGCAGTTGCTGCAGGAAGAGCAGTTGTTGCCTGTACAGCCCGCTGCGAGTAGCGAGGGCCAAGCGGGTGATTACATCTATGAACCCACCAAAGTGTCTTTGTTGGAGGAACTAATTCCCACGAGCATCAAGAGCCAAGTATACAAGGCCTTGCTGGACTCACAGGCCTCTGAGCACGGTGCGCGGATGACCTCCATGCACAAGGCTACGGACAACGCCACCTCCATGCGAGATGGCCTCAAGCTTCAATACAACAAAGCCCGTCAAGCGGCCATCACAAACGAGATCCTCGAGATTGTCGGAGGCGCCGAAGCGTTGAATGGGTAAACGTTTAAAAGCGATTAATTGCACAAAGCGCGGCCCAACGGCCGCGCTTTGGCGTTATTATTGCCGCTAGATTTGTCATTGATGCGTTGGCCTACGATTACCTTACGGACCCGGATTTTTCTCGCCATGCTCTTGCTTGTCTTGGTTGGCTTTGGCGCAACGGGCATTGTGAGCGGCCTGCACTTCCGAGCGGAAGAAGTGGAATACCACCGAGACCGCTTGCTGCGCAAAGAACAGGCCATTGAATCTCATGTCGCCCATGAGCTGACACGCCAAGCACAGGCCCCCCTTTCGACCGCCGTATTGCCCGATATCCTGAGCTCTGAGCTCTGCGCCATTGCAGATATTCACGGCATGGACGTAGCCCTTTATGCCATGGAGGGAAGCTTATTGCTGGCAAGCAATCCTGCACTCACCGATGATGGAACCTTCCCCATGCGCTTGCCGGAGGGCATACGCAACCAGCGAAACATGGTTTTGACCATACATCCTTCCTCAGACACCCTGCGTGAAGTGATGATTTATTCAACGGAAATCACCAATTCCGAAGGCCTGCCCTTAGCTATTATGGTTGTTCCATATACGGACGGGCGGAGCCTCCCCGTCGAGGATGAGGCTTTTTTCCGAGCCCTGGCCTACCTCAATATTGTTTTGTTTTTGGCGGCCGCCTACTTCGCATACCTGCTTTCACGTAGCATTACGCGCGGGTTGGATGCCGTGGGAGACGCCATGCGCTCAACACGAAGTACAGCGGACAAAAAGCGCGTCAAATGGGCATCGAAAGATGAGATTGGTGCCCTCATCGCAGAGTACAACCGCATGGTTGACATGACGGAAGAGCACGCCAAAGCCCTTGCTTTGGCCGAAAAAGAAAGCGCCTGGAAGGAGATGGCGCAGCAAGTGGCACACGAGATCAAGAATCCACTGACGCCAATGCGCCTGATGACCCAGTTGCATGCCATGAATGCCGACCAACACACCCCGGAGTCCATCAAGGAATTCACCGAAGGGATGCTCGCTCAAATTGATGCCATGACGCAAATTGCTGGAGATTTTAGCCAGTTTACCCGGCTCCCTGCGCACGAAAGAAAAACGGTATCTCTGCGAAATCTCCTCAAGGAATGCCACGCGGCCTATCCGGAGGCCAGTTTACTCCTTCCGCGGGAGGGAGACTGGATAGTCCTCGCCAATGAAGAACAGCTATTGCGTGTGCTGAATAACTTACTCAACAATGCTTTTGAATCTGTGCCCGAAGGGCGGAAGCCCTTGGTATCCTTTGGGCTGCGTCTTGAAGAGGGGTTAGCACACCTCTTTGTCCGCGACAATGGTACCGGCATTCCCGATGATCGATTGGAGCAAATATTCGAGCCCAAATTCACCACCAAATCCCGCGGGACGGGCTTGGGCCTGGCGATTGTCAAGACCATCGTGGAGAGCTTCCAGGGCCGCATTTGGGTCGATGATAGCACGGAAGCAGGTACGGAATTCGTATTCAGCCTACCCTTGAAGAGTTAAGGGGCTAGGAAGCTAGGTGGCTAGGGAGCTAGAAAGCTCGGGCTGCGCCCTGAAGCTAGAAGGCTCGCGCTTCGCGCTGTAGCCTTTTCGCTTAAACGTTTATTCTCTTTTCCTCTCAAATTTTGCTGTGGAACTTCGCTGCGCGCCGGGACTTTCCGTTGTTTTGCCAAGCCCTCAAGCCCCCTTAACCACAACATACAACTGCGTTCCCCCGAAGCGTTCAGGGAGAATCTCATAGGACCATGAGCCTTCGGACGCCTGAAGGCTTTCCCTCCAAAAAGATTCGGAGCAATAGACCGAACCATAGGCGTCTTCGGAGAGGACATCTTCTAGTTCGCGCAGTGCAGATTCCTCCGTGTATGGGTGATAGACGAAGCGATTGGTTTGGAATTCGTGCAAGGTGAGAATGAGGGCGCCGCCTCGGCTGAGACGTCCCAGAAGGGTGTTCAGCGTGGAGCGAAAATCAGCTTCGGGCAAATGGGTAAAGACACTGCCGGCAAAAATCAAATCCACGGGTTGCTGGTCATCGGCGAGGGCCCCGAAATGGGTGATTTGAAAAGCTACGGCGGACGCTTTCGGGTCAGAAATTAAACGCTTAGAATGGGGGAAGCCCGCGGTCAAGAATCGTCCGACTCGGCCATAGCCTCCGCCAAAGTCTAGGATGCGGTCAGCATTTGGAGCGAGCGATTGGACTTGGAGAACGGCTTCTGCTCCCGTGTGAAAGTACTCGGACAACACGGCCAGGGTGTCCCCTCCATGAACTTGAAAGGGATAGCGGAACATGGGGTCGCTTCGGTGAATGGCGCGAGAGCATGCATTCCAGGGCTCGCTGAGCCCCAAAGTATCCATTGTTGCACTCCAGGCTTCGTTCACGGCCTCGGAAGGAATGGGAAGCACTTCGGGCAGGGCCCATTGCTCCAAAGTGGCAAGGGCAGCGAGGCGTTTTTCAAGCAAGGCCAGCTTGTCACGGTTTTCACCGATGCCGATTTTATCTTGAAACCAGCGTTTTAGGGTCTTTTTCACAGGGTAAGGCTAGTGGCCAATATCTTTGGGGAAACCCCCAATTTACAACGATGGAATTTCCCCACCTGCATCTTTCGATTGACCAACGTGTTGCGACCCTCACGATTGAGCGCCCCGAGGCGCTAAACGCCCTAAACAAGGCTGTCATCCAATCCTTGCACCAAGCGGTTGAATGGCTGGACACGCAGTCGGAGGTCCGGGTTGTGATCTTGACGGGAAGTGGCGCCAAGAGTTTTGTGGCAGGAGCGGATATTGCGGAATTTGCCTCATTTGGACCCAAAGAGGGGGAGGCGCTCTCCGAAACGGGCCACAGGCTATTGTTTGATCGAGTCGCGGCCGCCCAAAAACCCTACATCGCGGCGATTAATGGCTATGCTTTAGGCGGGGGATTGGAGTTGGCGATGGCCTGCCATGTGCGGATTTCGTCCTCCTCGGCGCGCTTGGGCCTGCCCGAGACCTCCTTGGGCCTCATCCCTGGATATGGCGGAACGCAGCGGCTTGTGCAGCTCGTGGGGAAGGGTCGAGCCATGGAAATGATGTTGAGCGCCAGCATGCTCGATGCGGAAACGGCAGAACGGTACGGACTCGTCAATCAAGTGGTGGAGGGTGAACACCTTCTCGAAGCGGCGCAGGGGATGGCCGCGAAGTTTCTAAAGAATTCCGGCCAAGCGCATTCCGCGGTGATTCAAGCGGTCAATGCGGCCACAGAAGGGGGTCCAGGCTTTGCGGAGGAACAGCGCATTTTTGGAGCCTGCTTTGGAACGACCGATTTTGCTGAAGGCACCACGGCGTTTCTCGAAAAGCGAAAGCCCAGCTTTTAAGTGCTTGGACTTCCCTAAATTGGGGAGACCTAAACGCACAGTATGAACTTTTTACAAATTGAACATGCGGTCTACGCCATGGGCTCTTCAGGCTGGTGGGGCGGCATCGGTATTTTTTCGCTGTATGCCGCGGTGATTTGGATCGCTGCCTCACGCTTACACGGAGAGGATGCACTGCGACGCTTTGAGAAGGGGTGGGGTATCGCCTTGCTGCTCTTATGGATTGGCAAGCACATCCACCTGGTCCAAGCAGACCTTTGGAACATTATGGACAATCTAGAGCTACACTTGTGCGGCTTTAGCCGGTTTTTGAGCATTTTTTTGTTGCTATTTGGTTGGCGATGGGCCTACTATCCCCTGTTCTTTTGGGGAATTGTGGGCGGATTTCACTCCTTGCTCACACCGGAACTAACCTCCGGCGACACCACCTACATGTACATCGAATACTATGTGGTACACGGCGGCATTCTGATCATTCCCTTGTACTTCCACTTCGTGCGCGGCATGCGCATTGGTCGTTGGACATGGGCCAAAGTATTGGCCATCAACCTGGGCTTGATGATTCCGATTGGTCTAGCCAACTATTTGACGGGCGGCAATTACATGTTCCTTTGCTCGCCCCCCAAGGTAGAAAACCCCTTGATCATTGGGGAATGGATTGACGGTATGCGCGTCTGTGTGGACGGCAGTTTTAATGCCTTTCCTGTCTACTTGGTGGGCTTTGTGGTGGCTGGAGCCGCCCATTATTTGCTCTTGACGGGCCTCTTTTGGCGAAGCATACGCGCGTCAGAATCCTAGAATCATGTAGCTTCATGCCCAGAAATGAGGCCTCCCCCGCCCAGCCGGCTAGACCAAGAATGCTTTAACCCTTCAACACGAACGAACGCACATCCTTATGAATCCTGATCACTATGAAATGGTACCCATTGAAGTGGGGTCCTTTGTTTGGTACGCCGGCTACGGCATCTTGCTGGCCCTAGTCGCCGCACTCTTCTTTTTTGCCCCCCGTGTGGGCGACCCCAAGATGGAAAAATGGGAAAAGTTTTTAGGTTGGTTTACGTTGGCCAATCTGGTGTGGTACACCGTCATGGCCCTCTTTGATGGCATTTACATGGTTGAAGAGTCCTTGCCGTTGCACATGTGTAGCTTTAGTCAAGTTTTGCTCTTTATTCACTTGGTCTACAAAAAAGATTGGGCATTTCAGCTTTTGGCTTTTTGGGGACCCTTGGGCGGCATCCAAGCCTTTTTGACTCCCGCCCTGGAGACCGAACCGACCTTCGGCTATGTGCTGCAATTTTATTTGGCGCATGGCTTGGTGGTTTTGGCTCCCGTTTATTTAATGGTTCATGGCGGGCGACGCTTGGCCAAAGACGGCGTTTGGAAAGTCATTATCCTAACCTTCTTGGTGGGGTATGCCATGATGGGCATTAACGCCTGGCTCGGCTCCAATTACATGTACGTGAACAACCCGCCCCCGGTGGACCACCCACTGGTTCAGGGCGAGTGGCCTGGGTACCTGGTGTGGATTAAAATGGCTGTCATAGGATTATTCCTCGCGTTCTATTATGGGTTTCGCCGTTATTGGTCAGATCGTCCATTGAATTGAATTTTTCCTACCTTTTGGGGTATAACACAGTTAACCTCAACGGAATGAAAAAATCACTTTATGGCGGCATTTTTGTGTCGCTGGTTGCAGGAAGCCTATCTGCGACCGCCCAATCTGTCGATACGTCGATGTATTCCAACTTAGTCAAGCTGGAAGAAATCAAAGTGGTCGGCACACGTAATGAAAACCGTACCGTGCTTCAAACGCCGGTCCCGGTAGACGTTCTCCCTATGGCGACCCTAAGCCAGCAAGTGGGACAACTGGACATCAACCAGATCCTTCAGTTCAGCATTCCTTCATTTAATGCCAACAAACAGTCGGGATCCGATGGATCAGATCACGTGGACCCCGTGACGTTGCGCGGTATGGGCCCAGACCAAACGTTGGTTTTAGTCAACGGCAAGCGCCGCCATCAGAGCTCTTTGGTCAATATTTATGGAACACGCGGACGCGGCAACACCGGTTCGGACATGAATGCTCTACCTACCACGGCTATTGACCGCATTGAAGTCTTGCGCGACGGAGCGTCTGCCCAGTATGGTTCAGATGCGATTGCGGGCGTCATCAATATTGTCACCAAAAAGAATAAAGGCACGACCCTGACACAAGCGTTTGGAGTGGCCTCGCGTGGCGATGGCGGCTCGAGTTTAACGGGTCTAAATACCGGATTTGATCTGGCTGGCGGCTGGGTGAATGTTACAGCCGAATACTCTTCCAAGGCAAAGACTTTCCGCGACGCAGGGGACTACCGCGTGGAATTTGGCGATGCTTCGAGTACGAATGCCGGACTTTGGTTGAATTCCGAAATACCTGTGGGCGCTATGACGCTCTACAATTTTGGTGGTGTAAACAACCGTGTAGGAGACGCCTATGCCTGGACGCGCGATGCGGGTTCGGACCGAAATATTCCCAGTATTTATCCCGATGGTTTTTCTCCCCTGATTCAAGCGACCATCGGAGACATGTCCTGGACTACGGGCTTGCGTGGGGAACTAGCGGGTTGGAATGCGGATTTTTATGCTTCGGTCGGCCGCAACAACTTTGATTATTGGATTCACAATACGTTGAACCGCTCCATGGGCCCCACTACGCCTAAAGAATTTAAGGCAGGCGGCTTTGGATTGGGCCAGAACCTTGCAGGAACGACCTGGGATAAATACTTCGGCGAGTCCGGACACGGTGTCAACGTGGCCGTTGGGCTCGAGGCTCGACAGGAGTCCTATTACATCTATGCGGGCGAGGAAGGCTCTTGGCAGACCTATGATTCGGATTATCCTGGCGGCAGCCAGGGATTCCCCGGATTCCGTCCAAGCAATGAATTGAAAGAGGGCCGCAACAATGTGGGCGCTTTCCTAGATGTGGAATGGGACGTTTCAGATCGCTTGATGATCGGGGGTGCTGCGCGCTTCGAGAACTACAGCGACTTTGGCCAAACGACCAATGGAAAGTTGGCTGCTCGGTATGCCATCAATGAGAAATTTGCGATTCGTGGATCGTTTTCGACCGGCTTCCGCGCTCCTTCCTTGGCCCAGTTGTACTTCAATAGCACGTTCACCAACTTTGTTTCAGGCGTTGCGGTGGAGTCGAAGTTGGCCAACAATGCAGACCCTATTACTTCGGCCCTAGGTATTTCCGCCTTGAAGCAAGAGACCGCCCAAAACATGAGCTTTGGTTTCACCGCCGCTCCAGCCCGAGGCATCACCCTGACTGTGGATGGCTACTCCATGGATGTGAAGGATCGTGTGGTTTTGACTGGTGGCTTTGGCGATGATGATCCGGATGTGGGAAGCATCCTACAAGCCCAAAATGTGAGCTATGTGCAGTTCTTTACGAACGCAGTAGACACGCGTACAACGGGCGTTGACATTGTAGCGACGTATGCCAAGAATTTGGCGGGCGGTATGCTCAACACGAGCCTGGCGCTTAACGTGAACAACATGACGATTGATCGAGTGTACACGAACGATCAATTAACCGGTAAGGAAGACTCCTATTTTGGGCGTCGCGAACAACTCTTCTTGTTGGCCTCTGCGCCACCTATGAAAGCGAATGTGGGCGTCAACTACACGAAGGGTAAGTGGTTTGCGTCTTTGCGCGGAACCTACTTTGATCGGATTGTCATTGAAGACTGGGTGGGTACGGATGACGTATACGATCCTCGCTTGACGTTGGACCTTTCATTGAGCTATGCGTTAGGTGCCAAGTTGCGCGCCACGGTTGGCGTTAACAACCTTACAGACCAGTTGCCTACGTTCCAGGACTCCGAAACGGAGACCGGCGGCATGTATGACGCGGTCCAAATGGGCACCATGGGACGCTTCTTCTTCGGACGCATCACCTACTCCCTCTAAACGTTTAAAGCGCTTAGGTGCGAAATCCCGAGTCCTTATGGGCTCGGGATTTTTTATTCGAGGTGCTTGAGGGCTTCGCGAACACTCAAGCCAGACAGAGCACTTCGGTGCTCTTCGACAAAATTCCTGACCCACTCAGGGTCCTGCTGTGCATAAGCTCGAAGGGCCCATCCAATGGCTTTTCTATGAAAAAACTCTGTGGAGCGGATGTGTGCACATATCGCTCGTCGTAAAAGGTCCTTGTCCGTCTTTTGGCGATATAGCACTTGGCAAATAATGGCGGTACGATTTAACCAAAGGTCATCCGAGGTGATCCATGAATCCAACCATGGGCCGAGCTCTTCCGGGTAGCGTTCTACTAAAAACCCGACGGGATGGGTGGCCAGAAAATCAACGCTATCCCACCAGGATTTTTCTCGAATCAAGTGCTCCATCCACGACAGATCTTTTGGGGTGAGGCGCCGTTCAAATTTCCGGATGAGGTCGAGGGCAACCATCTGATATTCCCTCTCGGGCAAGGCCCATAATGCACGACAAATACTTTCTAAATGGTGTTTTTCAGGAAGGTTTTCAGTCGAAAACAAGGGCTTGAGTAGGGTGGAACGCAGCGGCTTTTTAAGCCCTAGGAATGGAAATTGATTTTTCATATAGGCTTCCATAGTTCGCGAATCGGCTTCAATGCCTTGACCCTGAAGCGCATGGACGACCTCTTCCGCCCACGTTATGTGTCTCAATTGAGACGGCGCTTCACCTACCTTTACCATCTCCATGATGCAAGTTGTTTTTCGTTTTTTCTGGGTGCTTTTTTTGTTCGGAAGTTTGCCCGTTGGGGTGCATGCCCATTCGGCATCATCGCATCAAGATAAGGCGAAAGTCAGCCGGCAATTGGAGGAGATACAACGGTCTCTGATGGCATTGCAAAATAGCTTGAGAACCGTTCAAGAAACAGGGCGTTGCCCCGGGTGTCGCAAGGAAATCACAAAACTTGAAAAAGAGCTGGATGGCTTGGCGTGGTTCTTTGCTGCAACCAAACCTGCCTTGTTTGTGGATCGATACGCCAAGGATATCACGCAAATGAGAAAGTGGCTGGATACCCCGGATCAAGTGCCCGAGATGTATTCGTTGGTGGGAGATTTAATGACCCTGTCTGCCTACGAATTTTTGCTTTTGGAGGATGTGATTTGGGATGAATCCTTTTGGTCAAAAGCCCAATCTGGTTGGCCAAGCCTAAGGCCATCTTTAACGTGGCCAAGTCTACGCATAAAGCGTGCAGAACGGGCATATAGGTCCGCGATGAAAATGCACCCTGGATAGCCAGGAATGCCCAGCCTCCGGGCAAAAGTTTATGCTTGGTGGTGGTTCTTTAAGAAGTGAGTAAATTCATGACAGAACCGCACCTGATAAACCATGAACAAGTCTTATTCACGTCGAGATATCCTAAAAACGCTAGGCCTTTCCATGGGCGCGGTGTTGCCCTTGTCTGCATGGGCTAAAAATGAATTCGGTGAATCCTTGATTATCCCCTCCGAAATTCACAAGCGACGCCTGCCCAAAGGGGCGATTACCGCGATTACCTGTGGGGCAGGCAACCGCGGCAACGTCTATGGAAACTATGCGGTACAATTTCCCGAGGAGCTGGACATTGTGGGTGTCGCGGAGCCCATTGCCATTCGAAATGAACGCTATGCCGAAAAGCACAGCATTCCCAAGAAGAACCGGTTTATGACCTGGGAGCAGGTGTTTGCGCGACCGAAGTTCGCGGATGCGATTATCATCACCACCCCGGATGATTTGCATTATGGTCCTTGTATGAAAGCGCTCGAGATGGGCTACCATGTTCTCCTTGAAAAGCCTATTTCCCCCTCGGAGAAAGAGTGTCGAGACATCTTGAACTTGGCGGAAAAAACGGGCCGAATTGTAGCCGTATGCCACGTGCTCCGCTATGCGCCGTACTTTGAAAAATTGCGTGAAATCATGCAGTCTGGCGCGCTGGGCAAAGTAGTTTCTGTTCAACACTTTGAGCCCATTCAGCACGTGCATATGAGCCACTCTTTTGTGCGCGGAAACTGGCACAATTCTGTGGCGACTGCGCCCATCATTCTGGCGAAATCCTGCCACGATTTGGACATGCTGCGCTGGCTTGTTGGGAGCCCGGTTAAATCACTGAATGCCTATGGGGATTTGAGTTGGTTTACTTCGGAGAATGCCCCAGCCGGGTCTACCCCCCGCTGTGTGGATGGCTGCGCAGTGGAGGCCAACTGCCCCTATTCGGCCCTGAAGATTTACCACCGTGAAAGAACATGGCTCCACCACTTTGACCTTCCAGAGGACAAGGAAATGCATGGGGATGCCATCATGAATTACTTGCGCGAAAGCAACTACGGCCGGTGCGTGTACCACATGGAAAATGACCAGCCCGATCATTACACGATGAACATGCTTTTTGAAAATGGAGTAACCGCCGCATTTAATATGGAGGCCTTCACTTCGTACCATGGGCGCCGAACGCGCGTGATGGGCAGCATGGGAGATGTTGTGGGAGATATGACGCACTTCACGCACACGGATTTTCGGACGGGCGAGAAGACTGTTTGGGAGCAAAAAACGGATGGCCATGGCGGGGGCGACTGGAAGCTGGTGTCGGACTTCATCCAAGCGGTGGGGCATGAAGATGCCTCCCTGTTAACTTCCACGATTGGCGCAAGTATTGAGTCTCACTTGATGGGCTTTGCGGCAGAAAAAAGCCGAAAAGAAGGGGGTGCGTTGATGGGTGTTTAAGTTGTCTAAATCAGCAACGACTTAGACTAAATTTTTCTCTCATTTTATACTTTTTTAGTTAAGATGACTGATTTAAGGTGCTAATACACCTATGCCGGTCCCTCAAGGTGTAATGGGCCCCCTAAACCCCGCCGTACCTTTAGATGGCGGCCTTACCGCCCTCTTGATAGCTGGAGGAGCCGCGGGCTATCGTCAATACAAAAAGAAAAAAAAGGCATGAACGCACTTCTCCAATGGGCGGCCAACAACCGCCCATTTTTGTTCTTTATCGGAAGGTTTCTCATCACCTTTTTTGGGCTCAGTATCCTGTATGCCCTGTACTTGAAATACGTTGAACTAGAAGGGGACCTGGACCTGGTGACCTACTGGGTCAGCCGAGGCAGCCATGAGCTAGCGCGTGCTTTGGGCGTGGCGGATTGCGAATGGGCTTGTTTTATGGATGGCTGCTATGTGGGCCGTCCAGGGCACATGGTCAACATTTTAGAAGGGTGTAATGGCTTGAAACTCGCCATTGTGTATGCGGCGTATGTCATAGGCATTGGAGGTTGGAACTGGAGATCCCTCCTCCAAATGGCGGTCGGCTTGGTCGTTGTGCAGTTTTTCAATGTGATCCGAATCGGAAGCCTCATCGCTCTTCGGGACGGCGGGGGAGACATGTATTTCTACTTTTTGAAATATGTCTTTGGCGTTTGGATCTACGGCAGCGTCATCGTCCTGTGGCTACTCAAACCCCGAATTGATCGATGGCTCGGACAGAAGTAAGCGCGCGCGTCTTTTGGGCCTGGACGATTGGCTACTTGATGTTGAGCATACTGCTTTCCATCATCGTTGGCGAGCAAAGCCACGAGGCGGGGGTTCACAACTTGCTGGAAACGAATGTGCCCTTGAACGTGCTGTATTCGGGTTTAAAAATTCTGTTTGGAGCGATTTATTTGTGGGGATTGAAAAGGTCTACCCTCGAAATCATTGGACTCATAGGATTTGCATTGCTGGTTCGGCTCTTTGCTGAAGGCACCTTTACCATCGCATTGATCGCGGCCATGATGGGCGAGCGCGTGGTCCAAGCGGCCAAGACGATAAAGTAAATTTGGCCTGTACACCCACAGAAGGAAGGCATTCGCCATCGGATATTTGATGCGCAAAAGCTTGACATGAACCCCGCTACGAACAAAAAACCCCGCCAGATATGGCGGGGTTTCGTGTTTATTGGCGGGCGCTGCTTAGTGCGCCACCTGGAAGGACTCAGAACCGTGGTAACTCTCCGTATTCCATACCACAAAGTATAGACCGGGGGCAA
>UPTG01000125.1_pt1 | contig 65924 bp, 70 predicted proteins | sample 2160121 | NCBI WGS metagenome assembly UPTG01 (sample SAMN06266255, study PRJEB28933) | marine metagenome | isolation source: Columbia River Estuary | place: USA:Columbia River Estuary, USA | collected 2014-07-27 | reverse complement strand
CCCCCCTGTGCTGGCGGCGGGAAATACATCGTGGATGGCCAGAATGCCCCCGGGTAGCACCCGATGGCCTACGCTGCGCCAGTCGGTTAATGCGGCCTCAAGGCTATGGCCACCATCAATAAAGACCATGCCGAGCGTGTGCGGCAAGATGGTTTGTGCCTGTTGGGTGCCGGCCACAATCGGAATGACGGTATCCTCAACCCCAGCTTGAGCAATGTTACGACGGAACTCGCGCAGGGTATCAACACGACCTTCACCATCGACAAGGTCGGCATCGAAAAACATTTCACCCGGTTGGTGCTCTTCTGAGCCGCGATGGTGATCAAGCGCAAGCACGACGGTGCCGGCTAATTTAGCGCCTTGTGCCAGCCAAATTGTGGAGCGCCCGCACCAACTGCCTATTTCTAGGACGGGCCCAAGGCGTCCAGCTTCACAAGCCAGGGCAGATAATAATTCGCCCTCGTCATCGGTGAGAAAGCCTCGGACATTAGTTCCGGGGGGGGTGGCCATGAGTCGCTCCAAATCGCGCTTAATTTGCGCCCAGTATACTGGAGGGCGAGGGGTTATCTGTCAGGCACCTGCATGAAGCACCTGCAGACGGGCGGGTGTGGTTTGGTATACCTGCTAATTAGGCGTTGGCTGGGTGGCTTTAAAACGACGACCGCAACCTTTGCTAAGACTTCCGCTACCACGTTTGTTACGCATTCAAGATTTTGTAGACGTCATTACAAGGTCGTTTTGAGTGCCGTTGTGTTGGAGGTCACCATGGAGATTGTTACCGTGCATCTTGTTTTTGCTGACAGAAATTGTGCTGTTGAACCCCCTGATACGCTCAGCAGTGATGGCGCGGGGGCTCAATAAAACCAAGAGAGCGAGGGCTAGCGTCAACCCTGATCTGGTTAATCAGGGCGTCGTGCCGTCGGGCTCACTTTCAGTACCCGCGGCGGATGCTGGCGGGGGTGGAATTAGGGCTGCATCGAGTCGCGCGACATCGTCGGGTGATAGCGTCCCCGAGTTTTCTTTGAGCCTGAGCAGGTTCACGACATAGTCATAGCGTGCGTTGGCGTAGTCTCGTAACGAGGTGTAAAGCAGGTTTTGTGCGTTCAGCACGTCAACAATGTTTCGCGTTCCAACGTCATAGCCGGCTTCAGTCGCATCGAGTGCGCTTTGCGCCGAGCGAATCGACTGCTTACGAGCTCTGACGCGGGCGGCATCAGATTTCACAGTCATGTGCAGCGAGCGTGCGTTAGTGATCGTCGTGCGCTCAAGGTTTACGCGGCTTTCTTTCGCAGCAATATGTTGTTGAGCCGATTGTCGCCGCTGGGCATGCAGGCGCCCACCCTGAAAAATGGGCACGTTTAAGCGAACTTCCCACACTTCACGGGTATCTTGGGAGTCGGGTTGTATTTGGAATAATTGTCGCGGTTCAGAGATCTGGCTTCCATCGGTGTCTGTGTCCGAGTACTGATAACTCGCCGTGACGGTCGGAGCATGCCCCATAGCGCTCGCTTTGGCCCCCTGCCTCGCTGACTCTTCGGCGTAGCGTGCTGCTGCTAGATCGTAGTTATTATCCAAGGCAAACTTTACCCATGCTGCACGATCCGCAGGCGCTGGGGGCTGTGCCTCAAAGTCTTCACTGAGACGGAAAAGGTCACCGTGTGTTTGCCCGGTCAAAATAGACAGTCGCTCCTTGGCCACTGCAACATTGTTTTCTTCAACAATGCGCTGAACCTCGGCTAAATCTCGGGCCGCTTCAGCCTCGTAGACGTCAGTGATGGCTATGAGGCCAACCTCAAAACGTTGCTGGGTTTGTTCCAGTTGTCGTGAGAAAGCGCGTTCAGCGGCTGAGGCAGCTGCTAAATTATCTTGAGCTCGCAGGACCGCCAAGTAAGCATCGACGGTGCGTACAATCAAGTTTTGCGTTGCTGCAGCAAATTCCGCCTCGGCTTGTTTGCTGAACTCCTGCCCTGACTGCAAGTTGTACCAGGCAGAGAGATCAAACAGGGGCTGAGCAAGGGCGACATTCCAGCCCTCGGTTTCGGTGTCTCGCTTGTTAAAGCCATCGGCGATGATGGGAACGGTTTGGCCAGTGCTGGGATCGCCGTCAAAGCCAACGATTTGTGGGCTTACCGTCTCATTCACATTGCCTGAAATACTGTACCCGGCGCTTACTTGAGGTAGAAGTGCTGACAGTGCCAGATTTTCTGTTTCCAAATTGGCAAGGTATTGGGCTTCCTGCGCGCGCAGCTGAGCATCGTTTTGCAGCGCCAGTTCATAAATATCGAGTAATGTGTCGCTGTAGCTCTGTGAGCTTATGGGCATTAAGACCGCCACGGCGAGCCCTAGCAGGGTGCGGCGGATAAACAGGGGTGTCATGGAAACTCCTTAAGTGAGCGCGGTTTCGCGGACAATAGTCTAACACTCGACGCAGCCCGGTGAAGGTGAACTTTTAACCTGATACGACAGATCCAAAACAGTCCGTCGTTGTTTCTATCCTGCGCTGGGCCTCAGCTATTGCTACACTCCGACTATGGCTAAAGAGAATCCGATGAAGGAACAAATGGGTCGTACCCGAAACAGGCGGTCGCGTTACAGCGTAGACATTGGCGATTTGCACAGTTTGTGCGAAACCAACTATCTGCGTTTGCTGCGTGTTTTTCCGGGTTATGAAACGAACAACTCTGTCGAGATCACAGCGGATCACTTAACCCTAGTGTTTGATGTTGTTGAGCGCACCCGCTACACCACGCTGTTCCGTGTAACTCAACGGGGCCAGCAGGGTTTACCGGCAATGAATTTAGATCTTAGGCTCTACCACGATGCCAGCATGGCTGAAATTGTAGCCTTTCAGCGTCATCGACACCTTGAGGGTCGTTACGATTACCCCAACCCCAACATGTACCAACGGGATGAAAAAATTCAGCAGAACCGATACCTCGCCGAAATACTCGAGCTCTGTTTGGCTGAGGGCCGACTGACGACTGATTTCACTTCATGGATGCCTTCTGGCCATGAATAGCGCTTTACGTGGTAATTACACCCTGAATAACGGTGATACCCTCACGCTCGTTCAGGTCACCGATGCCCATCTTATGGCTGCTCGGGGTGGCCGATTACTCAACGTCGATACCGATGATTCGCTGGCTGCTGTTCTTGAGCTGGTCGAGGCTCGCCCGGAGCCACCCGATGCACTATTGATTACTGGTGATATCGCCGGAGATGGGGCAGGTGATGCCTATCAGCGCTTCGCACAGGCACTGGAGGCCATTCCCGCTCCAAGTTTTTGGTTGCCCGGTAACCACGATGACTGCGATGAGTCAGTGGTAGATCGCGAGCGCTTTATCCGAACCGTTACAAACCCCCATTGGCTGGTTGTGATGCTGGACTCTCAGCAAACCGATGAAGTGGGGGGGTATCTTGCCGCCAATGAGCTCGACGCACTATCTCAGGCTGTCGACAGGGCTAATCAGGAGGGGAAGCATCTGCTTGTGGCCTTGCATCACCCCTTGCAGCCAGTGGGTTGTGATTGGTTAGACCCCCAGCGCGTCGCTAACAGCTCGGCATTTGAGCTTGAGGTGCAGCGCTGTCGAAAACAGGTTGTGGTCATAGCGGGACATGTTCATCAAGAAAGTGACCAAATAAGTGGCAACATTCGCTACCTCACGACACCATCCACGTGCATTCAATTTGCGCCTAATCAGGTAAATTTTAAGGTAGGCAATCAGGCACCCGGATACCGCTGGTTGCGATTAGCACCCTCGGGTGAGATTGAGACTGGTGTCGAGCGGGTTACCGACCGGGAGTTTCCAGTAGATCTAGATTCGGGCGGCTACCTTTAAGCTTAAAATACGCGGCGGGGTGGGCTCAGTGCCTGTTTCGGCTGATTCATGAGTCATGAAAAATTGACCTAACAATAGTCTGATACCGACAGAGAATGACAAAACGCCAATGAGCCAGTACAACGCCGATGCAATTGAGGTCCTCACCGGGTTAGAACCCGTGCGCAAACGTCCCGGTATGTATACCGATACGCTGCGGCCCAATCACCTTGCTCAAGAGGTAATCGACAACTCTGTAGACGAGGCTTTGGCTGGTCATGCTGATCAGGTAGACGTTGTGTTGCACAGTACCGGTGGTATTAGCATTCAAGATAACGGTCGGGGTATGCCGGTCGATTTGCACCCTGTTCAAAAACTGCCTGGGGTCGAGGTTATTTTATCGACCCTACATGCTGGCGGTAAATTTTCAGACAAAAATTATCAATTTAGTGGTGGCCTCCACGGCGTCGGCGTTTCGGTAGTCAACGCGCTGTCAAAAAGGCTCGATATTACGATCAAGCGCGATGGCAACATTTACACCATGGCGTTTGAGGGCGGCGAAAAAGTTGAAGACCTTGCGGTAGCCGGTACCTGCGGCAAACGTAACACCGGTACTCAAATTCGTTTTGACCCCGACCCACAGTATTTTGACTCTCCTAACTTTTCTATGCCCCGTTTAATTCATGTCCTTCGCGCCAAGGCCGTATTATGCCCTGGCCTGCGTGTCACGCTACTCGATGAGAAAAAAAATGAGCGTAGCGAATGGTTTTATGAAGATGGTATTTCTGATTATCTGATGGATGCGACCATCGATTATCCCGTTATTCCTGAAAAGCCCTTTACGTATCACTTCAGCGGCGAAACAGAGGCTGTTGATTGGGCTATTCAGTGGCTACCTGAGGGAGGCGATGTAGTCGCTGAGTCGTATGTCAATTTAATACCCACGGCCCAGGGGGGCACGCACGTTAATGGATTGCGCTCGGGCTTGCTTGAGGCTTTGCGCGAATTCTGTGAGCTTCGCAGTCTCTTGCCCCGTGGGGTAAAGCTCACCGCAGAGGATATTTGGGATCGCTGTTGTTTTGTTCTGTCGTCAAAGCTTCAGGATCCGCAATTTTCTGGGCAGACCAAAGAGCGTTTGTCTTCCCGGGAGGCTGCCGGCTTTGTTTCTGGCGTGGCCAAAGATGCCTTTAGCCTCTGGTTAAATCAGCACACCGCCGAGGCGGAGTTGTTAGCTGAGCTGTGTATTAATCGCGCGCAAGCGCGCTTGCGGTCGGCCAAAAAAGTTGTGCGAAAAAAGGTGACTTCAGGTCCTGCACTGCCGGGCAAGCTAGCAGACTGCACCTCTGAAGACCCCGCCTATGGCGAGTTATTTCTCGTCGAGGGAGACTCGGCGGGTGGCTCGGCCAAACAAGCTCGAAACCGTGAGTTTCAGGCGATCTTGCCGCTGCGCGGTAAGATTTTGAATACCTGGGAGGTCGATGCCCAAGAAATTCTCGCCTCCGCAGAGGTTTACAATATATCTGTGGCTTTAGGGATCGATCCGGCTAGCGATGATCTGTCTGGGTTGCGCTATCACAAGGTCTGCATTCTTGCTGACGCAGACTCCGACGGTCTGCACATTGCGACCCTGATCTGCGCACTATTTTTACGGCATTTCCAGCCGCTGGTGCGAGCGGGGCATGTTTATGTCGCCATGCCGCCCTTGTATCGAATCGATGTCGGTAAAGAGGTGTATTACGCACTCGACGACGCTGAGCGCAACGGCATACTCGAGCGTTTGGCGGCAGAAAATAAGCGTGCCAAACCCAACGTCCAGCGTTTTAAGGGGTTGGGAGAGATGAATCCAGGACAGCTCCGTGAGACAACAATGGATCCTGATACTCGACGGTTGGTGCAGTTGGTGCTCGATGCCGATGCCGATACCCACGGCACTTTTGATATGCTGCTGGCCAAGAAACGATCAGGTGACAGAAAAACTTGGCTGGAGTCGAAGGGCGACTTGGCCGACATCGCCGGATAAGCCACTATTGCGTAATAGTCGGCACCTGAGGAGATACCCATGCCAATTTGGATTCGATCACTTACCTGCGTTTTATTGCTGCTTATTACCCAGGCAACCCTTGCAGATTGGCGGCTTACCGCGGCATCTAAGGTGGGTTATGTATCGATTAAAAATAATGCCATTGCGGAACAGAATTATTTTTCAGGAGTTACCGGCAGCCTTGATAAAAAGGGGCAGTTGAAGATCAGTATTGATCTCAGCACGGTCGAAACCCAGGTTGATATTCGTAACCAGCGCATGCGCGATCTATTTTTCGAGGTCATGCAATATCCCGAAGCTGTGGTCACTGCGCAGCTCGATATGCAAGAGCTTGCTCAGGTTGAATCGGGGGCACCTTTAGAACTTGTTAAGCCTTTTACGCTGTCACTGCACGGTATTGAGAGCACGGGAGAGGCGCACTTGCGCATTGTATCCGTAGGAGGACGCGCCTGGGTTAGCACTGTGCGGCCTATTTTAATATCGGCCGCTGACTTTGGCTTAGAGGGGGGCGTTGCGGCATTGCGAAAGATTGCAGGTCTAGAGGCAATTGCCGCGGTAGTCCCCGTGAGCGTTAATCTGAAACTCGTTGAAAAGTGAGTCGATCACCGCACCCCGGCACTTTGCAAAACCCCTTGTAGCTGACCTTGATAGCGCCCTTGTTTTGCAACATCGCCCGCTCCCTCTGCATAGCTGATTAGCGCTGAGAGCACTTCAGGGTTGCCGGGCTGGTCCTGATTGAGCTGTTCCAGTAGCGCGAAGGCCTGTGCAGGTTGTCCGGTATCATGAAGCGCAATGGCATACACATAGCGGTGGCGCGAGCCTTGGGCCTCCAGCTCGGCAGCTTTGGCCAATTCGGTGATGGCGGCGGTGCTATTACCTTCTCGAAACTCTAACAGACCCAGCGAGTGATGCAGCGCACCTGGCGCTAGTGAGGTCGCAATACCTTGCTTTAGCAGCGCCCGTGCCTCGTTGTCCCGGCCCTGAGCACGCAGGACATCGGCTAGATTGACCCGAGCCGGGTCAAGCTGTGGGTTAATCCGAAGGGCTTCTCGCAGTGACGCTTCTGCGCGACCAATGTCACCCCGAGCGAGCCAGTAATTGGCAAGCTGCAGTAGTGACGAGGGCATATCAGCATGCTCGGTTAGGACGCGTTCGTACTCGCTAAATAGCGCTAACAATGGCGGTAGATCCTGTTGACGTAACTCTTCCAGCGGTGTGGAGGCGAGTTGTTCTGCAACAGCCATACGCACACCTTGAACCGGGTCGTTAATAAGTGTGCGCAACATGAGGTAACGCTGTGTCGGCGGCAGGGGCGCGCTGGCGCGCACAGCGCTGCTGCGTAGAAGCGTATTTTTTGAGGCTAGCAGCATACCGGCAGTCTGGGATAGATCGGGTGGTGCCAAGTTGCCGTACTGCACCAGCGCAGAAGCGCGCAATATGGGCGTAGCTGAGGTGTCATCAATAATCTTTTTCAGCGAGGGTCGACTGCGAATATCTTGTGCGTGGGCACCGCGTAGAGCCATTGCTGGATGACGGCGTGGGCTATCAAATTTAATGCCCCAATCGCGAAGACTATCGAGGGCCCAGGAGTTTGATTGGTCTGTATGGCACTGGGTGCAGGCATTGGGGCTGCCGGTCATCAATGACAGATCGGGTCTGGGAATGCGCATGCTGTGATCCCGGCGTGAATCGACACCCATGTAGAGTTGCGCGGGCATGTGGCATTCAACGCATTGGGCGCCGGTGCTATTTGCCGCGTGTCGATGGTGCTGGGGCGAGTCATAGGTGGTGGGCATATGGCATTGAGCGCATAGCCCATTACCTTCGGCAATTGGGGTGTTGCTGTGGGGGTTGTGGCAGTTGGTACAGACAACACCCGCTTGATGCATTTTGCTTTGTACAAAAGATCCGTAGACGTACACCTCATCGCGAATTTGGCCATCAGGCCAATAGAGGGGCTCCTCAATAAGCGATAGCCGGTGGGTGTCGAGCAGATCGGCACCGTAGTGGTAGTCCCCAAGGGTACTGCGGCGCGCGTGGCAGCGGGCACAGTTGTCAATTTGAATGTTGTCAGTGAGTGGGCTGCTGCGGTGGGCAATACTGGCATTCTCAGCCCAAGCCCACTGGCCCTTTGCTGCGAGGGACATTTCAAATCCGCCATAGGGTGCTTGCGTAGTGGTATTTTCTTTTACTAATGCAACGTGCTGAGCTCCGGGTCCATGGCAGCCTTCGCAGCCGACATTGTCGGCGTCCCACGTCGTCGCAAAACTGCCCTCTGTGGGGTTGTAATGCTTTTGTACATTGGTGCTATGACATTCGGCGCAACGTGTATTCCAGTTCTGGTATGGGCCCGTCCAATGCAAGGGGTCCCCGGCTTTAATCGCGTCATCGGGATAGAGGTGGTACCAACGCTGTCCGCCTTCAGATTTTGAACGGGCATCCCAGGCAATGGTTAAGGCCTGCAGTTTGCCGTCACCGATTGGTAGCAAATACTGTTGCAAGGGAAAGACGCCAAAGACCCAAGCAACGCGAAAGTCCTCGAGCTCTCCGGCTGCGTTGTCGGTGCGTACCCAAAAAGCATCATCCTTGCGATAAAAGGTGGAGGTTGTGCCCGCATAGGTAAACGTGGCGTCGTTAAAGTTTCCCAGCACGGATTTTTCGGTAACCGCCTGCATGGCTAGGTCATGGTGGGAGCCCTGCCAATCGGCGAAGGGCTGCTCGTGACAACCCGCACAGGTCGCTGTACCCACGTAGTCGGTGCTTCCCAGGGACAACGTTGAGAACACCATTGCACCTGCCAAAGCGGCAAGAGACAGTAATTTTTGGCTGATCGTACGAACCATTTTTGCCTCGTTGAAGATGTTACGTTGGGTGGCGCCGTTACCTGGGACGTCCTCGGTGGTTGCAGCAGCAGTTTCTTACTGCTTTCATTGCCGCGGCCAGATAATTGTAAAACCGCAGCGTTAAGTTTAGCCGAGCTTGGACCCCAGCATGCAGCTTAAATCGGGTCATTTTGGCGCAGCACTCCAACAACGTCACGGCTGACCCCATGGTTATGCCTTGTCTATTGCCCAGTGCCTTCGGCAGTGACTGCCCCCAGCAAAATACGCAACACTGGGATGGCCACGGCGGCTACGCTGTTGGCAGTAGGCAACCGCACAGAAGAGGCATCAGTCGCCGTTGTTTTTTTGAGGATCGCTGCGGTTTTTTCGAGAGAGTCTCTACATGGCCATCGGCGTATCAGGCAGCGCCTTACCTGGAGCCGACTTATTTCATATAGAGCGCGTTTCAAAGTTGCGCACCTGCCTAGGCATTTACTGCGGCTTCAATCTCGAATAGTGAGTTCGGGTACACTACGCCCTTAAAGAAAAATCGGCGCGGCGGCTTGCGCGGACCCGGCCAAGGAATTTAAGCGTTATGAAAATTGGAATTCTAAAAACCGATACTGTACGGCCAGAGTGGGTGGGTACCTATGGCGAATACCCCGACATGTTTGAAGCCTTGTTACGTCAGGTCGACCCAGACCTAGAATTTTGCACCTGGGATGTCGAAGCCGGTGAGCTGCCAGAGGATCTGTCAGCAGTGGATGGTTACATCATTACCGGCAGCAAAAGTAGTGCTTATGATGATAAGCCTTGGATCCGTGCCCTTGAGGATTTTATTCGTCACGCCCACCTAGTGAAGGTCAAGTTAGTGGGCATCTGTTTTGGCCACCAGCTAGTCGCTAGGGCGTTGGGTGGTTTGGTCGATAAGTCGGCTAAAGGTTGGGGTTGTGGCGTGCAGGTTTACAGTGTTTCAGACGCGCAGCTACTGGCCGATGGTCAGGGCGTGGGTTTGCAGTTACTGGCGTCGCACCAGGATCAGGTCATGTTGGCTCCAGAGGGTGCGCAGGTCATTGCACGTAACGATCACTGTGATATTGCGGGCTTCAGGATTGGTGAGCACATACTTACCTTTCAAGGGCACCCTGAATTCATTCCTGAATATTCCCGGGATATTATGGCGCTTCGGCGTGAAATGATCGGCGAGGCTAGGGTTGCAGAGGGCCTTGCTACCCTCGAAAAGCATGACCATCAGGGCGAGCGCGTAGCCCGCTGGATGCTCGATTTCATCGCCGCTCAGTAATCCTTTGTTCTACTTTCACTCGGTATTGGTGCATTCGTCTTTGGTGAATGCACCACAAAGCCGACTGAATATTTTGCAGTTTATTTACCGTGCAGCTCTTTAGGGCCTAACCGACCATCGCTTGTAACTGTCAGTTGGGAACTACCAGCGGTTGCGACCCAGCAGCAGCTACCTACCAGCTGCCGGTGTTTTCCATCGACGCCCAGGGTTCCGCGGCGGATAAGGCATCCCCAGCCTGCAGTAGTTCCACGGAGATACCGTCAGGGGAGCGGATGAACGCCATGCGACCGTCGCGGGGTGGGCGGTTAATGGTGACGCCTTTGGTCATCAGGCTGGTACAGGTCGCGTAAATATCTTCAACCCGGTAGGCCAAGTGGCCAAAATTCCTGCCGCCGTCATAGGTTTCAGAATCCCAATTGTAGGTAATTTCAACCAGTGGCGCCTGATCCCTATGAGCTCGTTCGACATCATCGGGGGCAGCGAGGAAAACGAGCGTAAATCGTCCGGCCTCGCTGTCGTACCGATTTACCTCTATCAGCCCCAACTTGTTGCAAAAGAAGTCGAGGGTGCTGTCTAAACTGCTGGCGCGGATCATGGTGTGCAAAAACTGCATAGTGATGCTCATTGTAAAAATAAGATTCCCTATTATGGGGTTTGCTGGCTGCCTTGTGTGGGCTATTGGTAGGGAAATTAGCGTTTAGTACGACCTTTTAAAGGTGGTTCACGCTAAACTCCTCGGCGTACCCGTAGGCTTGCGAGTTTGGGTGCTTTTTTTCTCCCTGAACTTGGATGACACCATGTGGTTTCGAAATTTACGTGCTTACCGACTACCTGAGCGTTTGGGACTCGATGCTGAGGCAATGGCTCAGCGCTTAGAGTCTCGCCCCTTTACTCCCTGTCGCCCGGCACAGCCTTTAAGTGCGGGCTGGGTCGCGGCTCTCGATGACAGCGTCGAATCGCTGGTTCATGCGGCAGGCCCTTACTGGTTACTGCGGCTCAAACGCGAAGAGAAACTGCTGCCGTCATCAGTAATTCGCGATGAGGTTGGCAGTCGAGTACTGCAAATTCAGACTGCAGAGGCGCGTAAAGTGCATCGCAAGGAGCGGCTGCAGCTTACCGACGAAGTCACGCAAGACCTTATGCCTCGGGCCTTCACCCGGGCGCGCAGTATTGAAGCTATGGTCTTTGAGAAAGATGGCTGGTTGTGGGTGAACAATGCCAGCGCCCCCCGAGCTGAAGACTTTCTCTCGGCGTTGCGTGAGGCACTAGGCAGCTTGCCTGCTGTGTTGCCTGTGACGCGGAAGAATCCTGCCGCAGTAATGTCTGAGTGGTTACTGCACGATCAGCTACCCGAGGGTTTTGAGTTGGGTACCGAGGCCGACCTCGTTGAGCCCGGAGAGGAGGGCGGTGTTGTTCGAGCGCGCAGCATGTTGCTCGATTGCGATGAAATTAGAGCGCATATCGAGTCGGGTAAGCAGGTTCAGCGCTTGGCTTTAGCGTGGCAGGGGCGGCTGGAATTTGTACTCGGTGCTGATTTAGTCATTCGTCGTCTGAAGTTTGCTGAGGCACTAACAACAGCACACGACGATATCAATGAAGACCCTTTGGCCAGACGTGACGCCGATTTCTTGCTGATGAGTGAAACTCTGGCAGAGCTTTGGCCGGCCCTACTGCAAGCCTTTGGTGGGCTAGAGGCATGAGTCAAAGCACAGATCCTCGCCCTGGCCGCTATCGGCACTACAAAGGTGGGGCCTATGAGGTGTTGGGTGTTGCCACGCACTCGGAAACAGAGGAGCGACACGTGGTTTATCGGCCTCTTTATGGCGAGGGTGCTCTGTGGATAAGGCCTTTGGAAATGTTTGTTGAGTGGGTTGAAGTTGATGGTGAGCAAAAACCGCGGTTTGCCCCCGAGGACATAGCGAGTCCATAGCTGCCGGACCGTTATGGATTAGTCCTGACGCGACCTTGCCCTGTCGTTATGACGCCTAGGTTGCCAGACTCGAGCCTTCGGACGTGTGGTTCTTTGGCGGCATTTTTTGCAAGCGTTGCCAGGTCTTCGCGATTATTAGAAGAAGCTCTGCGCAGACCTTACTGGCTGTGATTAAACCCGCGACTGCACCTAGGTGAAGGCATCTCAGTGATTGCACCTAAATGATTGCACCTAAAAAATTAAAACAATGTTTGGTTGCAACTAGGTACATGGCTCACACCCGAGCCCTCGGTGAGGCCGCTCGGGCATTAGCCTAACTCAGTGTTGCTAGGCTGTTCCCAGAACTCGACTGCCGCCGTCAAGGTGCGCATTGCCCTGCTGACCGTAAAGCGTCACGCCGGTGTCGTTGCCCCGTACAATATTAATAGCCTGCTGGGTACGATCCCGCAGAGCCGAGATCAACATACCGTTGCGGTGGTTGAGGGTTTTGCAGCTTTCTCCGGCCACACGAATGGCAGAACTAAGCTCAACGCCGGTTGCGCGCTGTCCGGCACTGAGCTGCGGGTGGTTAGTGACCGTCTCTAAATTTTGCGTAATGCCAACAGCTTCTCTGGCGCTCTTTGCTGTCATGTAGCCTTCTAGGGCATCATTTTTATCAGCAATTGCAGATTCCAGTCGCTCCGCGTCGCTCGTTATCAGGGCATCGTGCTCTGCTTCAAGGGCATGCAAAACCCGTGTGAGCGCTTCGGCTTCACGGGCCAAAGTATCGAGCCCCGGTGCTAATGTGTCCTGTTCGGCAGCAGCTAACATTAGAGTAGCTCCTGTTCCTGTCGTATCAATGCATCGGCAATCTGGCCAGCGTCTACTTCATATTGGCCGTCGGCAATTCGCTGTCGTATAGCCTCAACCTTCTCCACATCAACGCCACTAGCGGCGCGAACATCATCTGCTAGGGCGCTGAGTCGCGTTGCAGTATCGGTGAGCTCTACGCGGTCATCGCCCATTACAGAGGGAGCTGCCGCTTTTGTTGCCGAGCCTCGATTTTCCTCGCTGCGGGCTTCAGCGGCACGACGTTCACTGTCGATGCGGCTTGGGCTCCCTGATCCGGCTATGTCAATTGGTGCCATGGTTTACTCCAATGTGCCTAAGCGCACGTCGAGCGGTTTTTCTTAACCCCAGTAGCGGCGGGATATGAGAAAACTTTAGGTTTATTTTCAATGTTATCACTGTCTGCTTCAGGCCTGTGTTCCTGTGTTACTGAATAATCACCGAGCCATCGGCGGTCACTACGCCCTCGACCCTAGTTCCTGACGTTAGGTTAGACACCAGTACTCGATCTCCCGCACTGCCTTTGGCCAACGCCTTGCCTTGCATGCTCACCCGTAACCCGCCGCCACCACTAATAATGTTGACGGTTTGTCCGCGTTCAACAAGGATCGGTGCTACTAAGTCATTGAGCCTTAATGGGCTTCCGGGATCGAGGTTACGCCGTGCTTCCATGCCGAGCAAATCATCGATTTCGGTGACAATGCCGCCATATTCCTGTGTAATACGCCGCTTTTCCAAGACGATGTCGTTATTTCCAATAAGATCGCCGCGTCTTAGCGCCCCCGTGAGTACGGGTATGACCTGATTAGCAGAAACTTCGCCGCGTACATAGAGCGTCCAGACCTCCTCTCCCGGGCAGCGTATACCCACGCTGACGGCGCCAAGCGCTCGTTCGCTATTGGATGGGAGAGCCTCGAGGGCTCGGGTGCATCGAGCAAGTGCAAGTCGGGCGTCAAGGGGCCGCACTTGCACGTCAATGTGCTGATAGCCCTGATCTGCGGCACGGGATTGCATCGTGAGTGCTGCAGTGCTCGCAATATCAGACAGTGAGTGGTTGCCACTGTCGGCCTGGCTAATCGTTGCAGTAAAAGTAAGGGCGCCTATAAGGGCGTACCGCCAATGTTTTGACATTTCCCACCTCGTTAATTGGGTTTTCTAGTACCCATGCAAATGGAATGCCAACTTTTTTCGTAACACCGTCCCTCTGAGTTCCCCGGCAGTTATTCAACTGTAGTAATGCCTGTGTTCGACCTAGGTTTTAGGGCGGCAAGGCTTGCCGCTTTTTGGGTTCAGTTTTGCCGGCGACAGGGCGCCAAAAACTTGCCGCTTACCGAAAGTGATATTTAACAGGCTGATTTATATAGAGTTTTTAAGTTGGCACGAGTTTTGAATGACACATTGCGAACACAGGGAGGCCACACCATGGCTGGATTTGACAACGCATTAGGCATTTCGCCCCAGGTACTGGCGCTGCGATCGCAGCGAATGAACCTGTTGAGCGCCAACATTGCGAATGCGGAAACGCCTAATTACAAGGCCCGTGATATCGATTTCCGCGCGGCTATGACTCAGGCCAGTAGCAGCCAGGAGGGCGCGCAGCTGCGCGCCACACAGGCCAACCATATGACCGGTTTTGAAAATCAAATGGGCGTTGAGTCCGATATTAAGTTTCGCCAGCCCAGCAGTTTGCAGGCAAATGGCAATACCGTAGAGACCCACCGCGAGCATTCGGAGTTTATGGATAACGCGCTTAAATACCAGGCCAGCTTGAACCTGCTGGACTCACGCATTAAAGGCCTGCGTGCGGCCATTAAAGGAGAATAACGATGAGCCTCTTTGACAGTATGAACATAGCCAGCACCGCGTTATCGGCACAAACCACGCGGATCAACACGATTGCATCGAATATGGCCAATGCCAATTCGGTTTCATCAACTGCTGAAGACACGTTTAAAGCCAGAGCTCCCATCTTTCAGGCGGTATTGGAAGGAGAGGGTATTAGTCTTGGTTTTGAGCACTCGATAGGAGATTTGGTTGCAAAGGGAAAGTTGGTCACGTTGACCGAAAAATATTGGGATACTGGGAGAGGTTATTATTTGGCTATTAAGTCTAATAAAATAGATAACCCTCAGGTCCGGGCTCTAGGTCAATGGTTACTGGCTAGTTTTTAAGTGTTTAATCAATTAACTTTTGCTCGTGCATTATCTTTAGCGGTTGCAGTCACAATGGACCCAATCACTACACAAATAGCACCTAGTATCGTGACTAGCATTAGAGGTTCTGCCGTGATTCCAGTGAAGGGGATTAATTGAACAAACGACAGAGTCACTAGCGGGGTTATTGCAATCACTGCGCTGACTCGTGATGCTTCTATATGCATTAATGCTTCAGAGAAACAGCCGTAGGCAATGAGTGTGTTAAATCCGCAAAAGAGTAGGAGAGACCATTGAAGAGAGGATAGCTCAGGTAGGGTTTCAAAATTTGAAAAGGGTAAGAAAGCTAGAGCGCCAATCCAGTAAAACACCAGCATAGTTTCCTCTGCGTTGAAGTCCCGCAGCAGAATTTTTTGGATAATGGCATATCCGACCCATGTGACGGCTGCCAATATCAGTAATATTAAGCCCTCGCCGTAACCATTGAGGGAAACAAAAACGTCATCGAAGCGCGGGCTAAAAAACAGCACTAAACCACCGATAAAGATAGAAAAGCCGCACCATTGGAACGGCGTGAATTGTTCTTTAAAGATCCAAACACCGGCAAGTAGTAAGAGTACTGGTGCAAGTTGCATCATCACTTGAGCGGCTTCGGGGGAAGATCTTTCAAGACCAAAAATATACAAAGCATAGTTAGCGGTGAGCAGCAAGCCTGCGCATAGCAGTTGCAATGATAATTTTACGGAACCAAATTTATTCTTATTGACGAGCTTTTTCCGAGCTAACAGGTAGGGAGTAATGAGAACAGCGGCGATAAAAAAACGGAAAAATGTAGTAGTCATTGGGTCAAGAGTACTCATTAAACCCTTAAGAGCGATTGGCAAAACACCCCACATGAATGCGGTGGATGCAGCCAAAAGAAGACCAAACTTCCATCGGCCGGATAGGTTGCTCATTGAGATGCCATCAGGAGATTAAACGTTAAAGCGGAAATGAATAACATCTCCGTCATTGACAATATACTCTTTCCCTTCCAAGCGCCATTTGCCTGCATCTTTAGCACCTTGCTCGCCATTACCCGCGATGTAGTCGTCGTAGCCCACAATCTCTGCTCGAATGAAGCCTTTCTCAAAATCTGTATGAATTTTCCCCGCTGCATTTGGCGCTGTAGCACCTACGGGAATGGTCCAAGCACGAACTTCTTTCTCTCCTGCAGTAAAATAGGTTTGAAGTCCAAGGAGGTTGTAACCGGCTCGGATGACGCGATTTAATCCAGGTTCTTCCATACCGAGTTCCTGTAAAAACTCGTCTCGCTCGTCATCCTCAAGCTCACCAATTTCTGCCTCTAACTTATTACAGATGGGAACAACAACGGCGCCTTCTTGATCGGCAATTGCGATTACTGCATCAAGATATGGATTATTTTTGAATCCTTCTTCATCGACGTTGGCAATATACATGGTCGGCTTAAGCGTCAGTGGGCTTAAAGGTCGGAGGAGTTTTAGTTCATCGTCTGATAAAACAAAAGATCGAAGGGGTTTGGCTTCGTTTAGATGTGGGAGTATTCTTTCCAAGACTTTCTGCAACGCAATAGAGTCTTTATCCTTCCCTTTTGCTGCTTTGGCTACCCGCAATAGTGCCTTCTCAACGCTTTCAAGATCTGCCAGAGCTAATTCTGTGTTAATAACATCGATATCATCTGCTGGATTGATCTTTCCTTCTACATGGATAACGTTTTCATCATCAAAGCAACGCACTACATGGGCAATTGCGTCTGTCTCTCGGATATTAGCTAAGAATTGATTGCCTAAGCCTTCCCCTTTGGAGGCACCAGCGACCAACCCTGCGATATCAACAAATTCCATGCTAGTTGGAATAATCTTTTGAGGGTTAACAATCTCGGAAATTTTGTCTTGGCGAGGGTCGGGTATAGGCACCACACCAGTGTTTGGTTCTATGGTGCAGAATGGAAAGTTTTCTGCACTAATACCTGCTTTGGTCAGTGCATTAAATAGGGTTGATTTACCCACATTTGGGAGACCGACAATACCGCAGTTAAAACCCATAATAAAATCCTTGTGACTCTTTTTGCTAGTTGGGTCGCCCCAAATATGTGTTAGTCAGTGCTATGTAACTTAGTCATGGCTCTTTCCCATTGTCCTGATACGGCCAAGGAAAGTGCGCGTAGAGAGTCATCAATACTGATATTAATTAGTTCTTGCTCGCTTGGCGGCGCTTTTTTCAACACATAGTCAACGACTTGTCTAGCATTTCCCGGATGTCCAATACCAATTCTTAGCCTTGCGAAGTCACTATTGTTACCAAGGCACTTAATCGTATCTCGAAGACCATTATGACCGCCATGACCGCCACCTTTTTTAAAGCGCGCAATACCTGGACTTAAATCTAATTCATCATGGACTACCAAAATACGCTCGGTGGGGATTTGATAAAAACCCGCCAGAGCCCCTATGGACTTGCCGCTGAGATTCATAAAAGTGCTAGGAATGAGAAGCCTAATGGATATGCCATCAAGATTAATCTTAGTAGTATCGCCAAAAAACTTAGTTTCGTGCTTAAACTGAGCACTATGAGAGTTAGCTAAGTTCAGAACCAAGTCGGCCCCAACATTATGTCGTGTCCGTTCGTATGCGGGGCCGGGGTTTCCCAGCCCTACGATTAACTCTACGGGCGTATCCAATGTCAGGGCCTTCTTGTGGGCAAGATTGAAGATTACTCTTCGCTTGCACCCTCTTCTGCACCACCTTCTGACTCTTCTGAAGATTCTGCACCCTCTGCAGATTCCACATCTTCTTCAATTTCAATAGCCTTAGGCTTATTAATCGTAGCAACCGACAGGTCATGGTCATCGCCAAGGTTTAAGGCGACACTCTCAACACCCTTTGGTAATGCAATATTCGAAATATGCACGATATCACCGATATCAACTTCTGCCATATCCACTTCGATGTATTCAGGGAGATTTTTAGGCAGACACAATATTTCTATATCCGTCATTGTATGAGCAACAATACCACCGTTCAATTTAACGCCAGGAGACACATCTTCATTAATGAAGTGCAATGGAACCTTAGTTTGAAGAACGGTTGTTTTGCTGACACGGAAGAAATCTAGGTGTAAGACAAGTTTTTTAGCAGGATGACGCTGAACATCCTTAATAATCACATCTTCGGTAGAGCCATCAATATCTAGAGAAACAATACTTGAATAAAAAGCTTCGTTATCCAGTGCTTTGGCAACATCTTTGTGAGTAAGCATTATTTTGGCGGGGTCTTGCTTGCCACCATAAACAATAGCGGGTACTTCTCCGGCCAGACGACGCAGGCGGCGGCTCGCACCTTTCCCTGTATCTTCGCGACCTTTCGCATGTAAAATAAAATCAGTAGACATAATAGTCTCCAAGTTATGCCATTGCAGACCGCGACCAGACCTGTAATGGAGTTTAAAAACCTCTTTAAGAGGCGGTTACATCAAGCCCTGTTACAAAAACATGGCACTAATAGATTCTTTATTGCTAATACGGCGAATAGACTCGGCAAGCAATGGGCCGATTGGAAGTACTCGAATTTTCCCGCATTCCTTCGCCTCGTCATTGAGTGGAATACTATTGGTAACGACCAACTCATCCAGCTCTGAATTTGCAATGTTACTTATGGCTGCTCCCGATAGAACCGCATGGGTAGCGTAAGCGACCACTTTGGTAGCCCCTTTTTCTTTTAAAGCCTGTGCTGCTTTGCACAATGTTCCGGCGGTATCGACCATATCATCTACCAATACACAGGTGCGGTCGGCTACTTCACCAATTAGATTCATCACTTCACTCTCATTGGCAGAGGGGCGACGTTTGTCGATAATAGCTAAGTCACAACCTAACTGCTTAGCAACTGCTCTAGCTCTAACTACACCACCGATATCCGGAGATACGACCTGAAGGTTCTTATGATTTTGACGCTCGATATGATCTAGCAAAACCGGAGCTCCATAGACATTGTCAACAGTACAGTTGAAGAAGCCTTGAATTTGCTCCGCATGAAGATCTACGGTTAACACGTGGTCTACGCCTGCGTTAGACAACATATCTGCAACCACTTTGGCGCTGATCGGCACACGCACCGACCTTACTCGTCGATCTTGGCGAGCATAACCAAAGTAAGGAACTACTGCGGTGATACGGCCTGCAGATGCTCGACGCAGCGCATCAATCATGAACACCAGTTCCATCAAATTTCTATTTGTCGGGGAGCAGATTGGCTGCACAATAAAAACATCGTGTCCACGAACATTGTCGCGAATCTCAATATTGATCTCGCCGTCTGAAAATAGCCCTACATGAGCATTGCTCGGAGAGACACCCAAAGACTTTGCTATTTGATTACCTAACTCCGGATTTGCGTTTCCGGTGAACACCATTAATCTAGCCACGTCAGTTTTCCTATTGCTCGCGATATTTTGAAATGGCTGGGGCGGGAGGGATCGAACCTCCGATGACGGGATCAAAACCCGTTGCCTTAACCGCTTGGCGACGCCCCAGTAAAAAAATCATGCAACTGCTCGTGCACAGGAGAGCGATTTACGCCCTTCGCTACAAACCCAGTCCATTGTTTTGGCAGTTTACTGAGCACATGTTGAGCCTCAGATTTACTATCAAAACTACAGAATACGCTCGCACCTGTCCCTGTCATCAGAGGGGCAGAAAAATTTTCTACCCATTGCAGTACAGTTCTCACTGCTGGATAGAGTTTGGAAACCACATCTTGGCAGTCGTTCCTATACTCTACCCCTGAAAGGGCGCGTATTTTGATTGGTGATGAGTTCCTTGTCAATTGAGGATTAGAAAAAATTTCTCTCGTTGATACATGACAATTTGGTGTAATCACTAAAAACCACCTTTGAGGGAGAGTTAAAGGCGTCAATATGTCACCAATTCCCTCCGCGAAGGCACTTTCACCATGGACAAAAACGGGCACATCTGCGCCTAAAGTTTTGCCAAGATCAGATAACTGATTAGCTGTAAGGCCGCATTTCCAAAGGGCATTCAAGCCAACTAACGTGGTGGCTGCATTGCTACTGCCGCCTCCAAGTCCTGCTCCCATTGGCAGGTTTTTAGTCAAATCAATAGTACAGCCAAGATCGCAACCCGTTGATTTCTGCAGTAGCGTTGCAGCATGAAAAATTAAATTATTTTTTTCATCAACACCGTCAATATTTCCATTTATTTTTATGTTTCCGGATCGGTTGCTGCGAAACACTAGTTTGTCGCCAAAATCTAGTAGCTGAAAGAGGGTCTGCAGATTGTGATAACCGTCTGACCGTTGTCCGGTAATGTGCAAAAACAAATTGATCTTTGCCGGTGAGGGCAGGCTAAGAGTTGACATAGTAGCATCAGTATTGATTAATTTAGTTTTCTGGAAAAGACCAGTTCTTGATGATTAGTTTAAAGCTTTGTTCATCTTTTTGGCCGATTATTTTTGTTGGCAGATATCCTTGATCAAAAAATTGGTAGCGCGAGAAGACTAATTGCCAGCCATGTTGCTTGAAGTTAGATGCCGTACCGTCTGAATTGAGGACTAAATTATCAGGACTAAGATACTCAGGCGAAGGCACACCAGTCACCCACCAGTTGAGTAACTGCACAGGCAGTGGCATCCCAGTTAGCTGTATTGCAAGTTGGTCAGGCGTTTGAAGATAACTGTTTTTGCCATGCTGCATCTCAGCAACTCGTTGATTTCCGGTGATGACTACTCTTCCCATAGCAAGTGGACCGCTCAGGGAAATGGTGTAATCACCTTGATTTTGAGTCCACATAAAATTGGCACTACCGCCTTGTTCTGCAGACCGGTAGCCCATCTTTCCACTGATCGACCAGTGATTGATTTGACTAACTTGTTCTCTATGATTGGACCAATTACGACCATCAATAACCTGAGTTGGCGCCGTACTGCAGCCACTTAAACCCGTTATTAGGCATAGTAGACTTAGAGATAGGCTATATTTAAATCTCATGGTTCAACACTCGCATTAGCACCAAGTCGAAGCATTGTTTCCAGAATAATGGTGTGATTTGGATTTTGCTTCAGAGCGTAAAGCCACACATCGATTGCCTTTTCGTTGTATTCCAAAGCCCACAGAACCTCACCAAGATGGGAGGCTATCTCAGGATCAGAAACTATATCAAAAGCTTTTGTTAGATGTTCGAGAGCTTCAATAGGTCGACCAAGTTTAAATAAGGCCCAGCCGAGACTGTCTAAGATCGAGGGCTCATTGGGAGCTAGGCTATATGCGCGCAGAATTAACTTGTAAGCCTCTTCCCTACGATCAGTATGAAGTATCATGGTGTAGCCCAGCGCATTAAGAACAGTGGCGTTATCTTCGTCTTGCGCCAATAGAGATCTTAGGTCACTTTCGGCAAGAGCAAAGTTGTCCTGTTGCTCTGCAACCATAGATCGGGCATACAACAATTCTGGATCATCGGGGTAATTCTCTAAACCTGTTGAGAGAATGATTAAGGCCTGCCTTGGTTGGCGCATCCGTAACAATAAGTTTGATTCAACCTGAAATAAGCTAATCGCTTTATTTGGCTGGCTGATTCGCAATCGCTGAAGATATTGACGAGCCTCATCAATACTGCGGTGATCTGCTAAAAGGGCACTTAAACGAGAGGCTGCAACAATATAATTTCGACCATAACGGACTTGGGAGTAATGGTTTATTGCCTCAGAGATGTTTCTTTGGCGATCAGCAATAACGCCTAAATGATATTGCGCATTAGCTCGTAAACTCTGTTGTGTTGAGGCCTGCCGGAGAAGATCCTTGGCTATTTCAAATCTACCTTGGCTAAATTGCATGAGACCTAGAACAAAATTAACTTCTTGATCCTTTGGATCTTCAGCACGAAGTAATTCAAATTGAGCGATAGCCCTTTCTGGAGACTTAACAGCTAAAAATCGAGCATATTGTGTTCTTAATTCGCGGTCTTTAGGGAATTTCTGCAGGGCATCTTTGAGGAGTTTAATAGCCTCCTGCCCCTGGTTTCTTTGATGCAAAATTTGAGCTAACAACAATATGCCCTTTTGATCATCAGGTCTGCTGTTTAAAAAATCACGAACATAGTTCTCTGATTTCTCCAGCTGGCCGTCACTCTGAAGAAGAATAGCCGCAAGCAATTGAACAGATGACTGCTTTTCGGGGCTAAAGGTTAGCTGCAACACTGAATTTAAGAACTCTGAGCGTTGTGCTTGAGAATTTAGTGTTGAAGATACAATAAATAACAGTGCATCAAAGTCGTCTTCATTCTCGTAAAGCCACTGCCCATGCTTGAGCGCACTAGCGGCTTCTCCTGTATCTAAATAAGCCCCGAGAGCAGCTCGATGTGCCTTGGGGTCTTGAGGTGCAAACTGCACCCACAACAACGCCATTTCAAGCTGCACAGCCCGATCAGGCAAATATTCAGCAATGCGGTGAGCTAAATCTATGATTTCCCTATCGCCGGTAATACGGGCCTGACCACTGTAATAATGCAGGGCTACGTCAAATTGATTTCGGCTAAGGGCTACATCGCCTACTAACAGATCATAAAGACTTTCAATTGGTATAGGTTTTAGTGGTAGCTCAATTGGATCTGCGACATTGATATTTGTGGCGGTGGACTGGTCGTTTGAATCGATGATTTGATTTGCACAACTAGTGAGCAGTGTGCTGATTAGGATTAAGCGTAAATGGAGTCCGTTTTTCATGCTTTTATTTTCAAGGATAATGCCCCGTAAGACAATTGCTATCGTTCAGGTTTTACATTATTTGTTTGCTTGTTGGCAATTGTTTTCTCCATAAACTCCAATACTAGTGGATAGTTGTGTAAAATTGCCTTAATAAATCACAAATATGGCCAATCAAGAGAAAGTTTGTTTTGAAAAAGTCGGTTCGTCACTGAGTGCTATGACTACTTTAGCCTTCGGTATTAATCATAAATCCGCTTCCGTAGACTTGCGCGGAAAGATTGCTTTTGCTCCTGAAATAGTGGTTCAGGCGCTTCAGGATGCAAGGTCAATTCTACATGTGCAAGAGATAGCCCTTTTGTCCACCTGTAATAGGACAGAACTTTACTTGCATGGAGATGTTACTGACACTCAGTTACTCACTTGGTTGGCGATGGTTAAAGGTGTAGAGATTGGGCAATTAAAATCTTGTTATTACTGCTATCGCGGGGAAGAGGCGGTCACTCATATGATGCGGGTTGCTAGTGGTTTAGATTCTTTAATACTCGGTGAGCCACAGATCTTTGGCCAGATAAAGTCGGCTTATGCCGTAGGGCAAGAAGCAGGAACCGTATCTACGGTGCTCAATCAAGTGTTTCAGCAAGTATTCTCCGCAGCAAAACGAGTGCGTTCTGAGACTGCGATTGGTAAAAACCCAGTTTCCGTTGCCTATGCGTCTGTTAATTTGGCCACTCAGATTTTTGCTAATCTTAATAATGCTCACGCCTTATTGATTGGCGCGGGGGAGACAATAGAGCTTGTAGCCAAGCATTTGCGTGATAAAAATATTGGTAAGATCACGGTGGCTAATAGAACCTTGAATCGTGCCCAAGAACTGGGTGAAGAGTATTCGGCGGATGCTATTTTACTGTCAGATATACCTGATTTTTTGCCACAGGCAGATATCATTATCTCATCGACTGCCAGTCAGCTACCGATCTTAGGCAAGGGTGCAGTTGAGTCGGCATTAAAAAAACGCAAACACAAACCCTATTTTATGGTCGATATTGCTGTTCCGCGAGACATAGAGCCTGAAGTGGAAGAGCTAGCAGATGTCTATTTGTACACTGTGGATGACCTTGAAGAAGTGGTGCAGGACAATATTCGAGCAAGAAGTTCTGCGGCGAATTTAGCGCAACAAATCATTGATCAAGAAGTTGATAACTGGACTAAGGAATATCGTGCACTAGCAGCCGTTGATACCATACGAGCGTTTCGCAGTAGTGTTGAAAAAATACGTGATGCAGAGATCGATAAAGCGATGCTGGCTTTGGAAAGAGGGCAAGATTCCACAGAGGTAATTAATTCTCTGGCGCGAAACTTGACTAATAAGCTACTTCATAAACCCACCACCAGATTAAAACAGGCCAGTGAAGAGGGTCGTGACGATGCTATTAACGCGACCAAAGAGCTATTTGATCTCAATAAGAACAAACGTTGATTGGTGTGGGTCAATCTTTTACTCGTTCAATTTAACCTAGGTATTAAAACGCAATGAAAGCATCAATTTTGGATAAACTTGATTTGCTTGCTGAGCGCTATGAGGAAGTAGGCGCTCTGCTCAGCGATTCTGAGATAATTAGTAATCAAGATAAGTTCCGAGGATTATCCAAGGAGTATGCCGAACTTGAACCTGTAGTTCAGACCTATGGGCGGTTTCAAGAAACAGTCACGGATATAGATGAAGCCAAGAATCTACTGAAAGACGCTGATCCTGATATGCGAGCTATGGCTAGCGAGGAAGTCAATGCTGGAGAGGCTAAGCAAGAAGAATTAGAGCTCGATCTTCAGAGGTTGCTGTTACCTAAGGACCCTAATGATGGGAAGAATGTATTCCTGGAGATTCGTGCTGGCACCGGTGGAGACGAGGCAGCCATTTTTTCCGGTGATTTATTTCGAATGTACAGCAAGTTTGCTGAAAACAATCGCTGGAAAATCGAAGTTATTAGCGAAAACCAAGGTGACCATGGCGGATATAAAGAGATTATCGCTCGAGTGGTTGGTCAAGGGGTGTACTCTAAGCTTAAATTTGAGTCTGGCGCTCATCGTGTTCAAAGAGTTCCTGATACTGAGTCTCAGGGGCGAATTCATACATCTGCTTGTACGGTGGCTATTATGGCTGAGGCTGATGAAAAGGATGCGATTGAGATCAACAAATCAGATCTTCGAGTAGACACATTTAGAGCCTCAGGTTCGGGTGGTCAGCATGTCAACAAAACTGATTCGGCTATTCGTTTAACCCATATTCCTACAGGGATGGTTGTTGAATGCCAAGACGAGCGTTCACAGCATAAAAATCGAGCCAAAGCGATGGCTGTTTTGCAGGCAAGATTAACATCAGCGCAAGATGAGGCGGTGGCTCAAGAGCAGTCAGATCAGCGAAAGAGCTTGGTGGGAAGCGGAGATCGTTCTGAACGCATTCGCACCTATAACTTTCCACAAGGTCGAGTTACCGATCATCGTATTAACCTAACACTCTATAAGTTGGGTGAGATCATGGAGGGTTCGCTAACTGAAATAGTTGAACCTTTGGTCAATGAATTTCAGGCTGAGCAGCTAGCTCAGTTGTCTGAGTAAGTTCTGATACTCAATGACTTTATCCGTTGAAAGAATTCTAGAGCGAAGCGCGCTACTTGAATGTATAAGTGATACGCCGGCCCTGGATGTAGAGTTGTTACTGGCCCATGCATTGGATGTTGACCGAACGTGGTTAAAGACGTGGCCCGAACATAAGCTAGAACTATCTCAGGAGGAGATATTTGAAGGTTTGTTTGTCCGGCGCCTGGACGGAGAGCCAATTGCTTTTATTATCGGCAGTCAGGGCTTTTGGACTTTAGACCTAAAAGTAACTCCTGAAACCCTTATTCCACGACCAGAGACTGAATTACTCGTCGAGGCTTCGCTAGACTTAAATTTACCAAAGAATTGTCTTGCCCTTGATCTCGGCACTGGCACTGGAGCAATTGCTTTGGCTTTAGCGAGTGAACGCCCAAATTGGCAATTGACAGCGGTGGACTCTCAGCCGTCTGCGGTAGATCTAGCTGAACTGAACCGTCAGTACTGCCAGATTGATAACGTCACCATTTACCAAAGTGATTGGTTCAGTCACGTACCACTGATCGGGCGAGCGTCTAAATACCATTTAATTGTTAGCAACCCCCCTTACGTTGAGATTAATGACCCTCATCTTAAGGAAGGTGATGTTAGATTTGAGCCATCATCGGCCTTGGTATCTGGTGTTGATGGTTTAGATGACTTGAGAAAAATCATTCATGGTAGCGCTGAGTATCTTGAACCCACAGGGTGGCTGCTCGTAGAGCATGGTTACAAGCAGGCATCGGCGGTAAGAAATCTATTTGGGTTAGCAGGTTTTGGAGGAGTGAGAACCCTCGTTGATCTCAATGGTCTTGATCGAATAACGATGGGTTACTTGCCTGAGATTGATTGAATAACTTGATTTCATTTTTAGACACTATATTCCAACGCGTTAAGAGAAATATAGCCGCTACACTTGCAGCAATGATAGTACCTATCCAGAATCCATAAACACCTAGAGGCTCTCCCCACATATCAGTTAATGCCAAGGTGTAAGCTATCGGAAAAGCGACAATCCAAAACGCAAATATTTGTATAGCCAACGGAACTCGTGCATCTTTGTATCCCCTCAGAGCCCCGCTGGCTGACATTTGCAAACAATCAACAGCGCCAAGTGCGGCAGCGAAAAAGAACAGGTTGGCCGCTATTATTTGTACTTCGGGGTTGGCACTAAATAGCGCTGCAATATCTTCACGAAACAAAACTTTCATAGAACTTGTGATTAAGCCAAGTATCAAGACTAATTTAAAACCAGCTAAACAAAATATTCTCGCTTCTATTGGATTGCCACTGCCCTGAGCGTGAGCCACTTTAATTGTTAATGCTTGAGCAATGCCCAGCGGAATCATAAAGGCAAGGGAATCAATATTAATGGTGATAGCGTGAGCACCAACAACCTCCGCACCCAAGTGGGCAACCATAAAAGGAATAATGGCAAAAAAACTAAACTCTGCCGCAATATTTAGTGCGATAGGTATGCCCAGTCGGAGAGTCTCAGCGAGTGTTGAAAGATTCGGAGCGCTAAAATCATGATATAAATTAACATTTTTTACTGTCTTTGATCGCTGACCATAAGCAGCCATGCAAGCCACTAAAAATGCCATAACAATCACTGTAGCCCAGGCTGCGCCTACACCGCCGAGTTCAGGAAAACCAAACTTACCAAAGACTAAGACATAATCAAGAATACCATTGAGTAAAAAAGCGGCACTGTTAAAAACGAGTACTGGCCTAGTATCGCCCATGCCTTCGAATGTAGTGCGAAAGGCAAAGAACGCTGGGAACATAAATCCTGTGATAAGAAAAGGGTAGAGATAACCTTTAGCTATTTGATAAACGTTGTCAGATACATCTAGGTAGCCAAGCAAGGCGATTCCAACAAAGACACCGCCAATCACTACAAAACCAATAGGTAACGCTAACCATAACACTTGCTGAAATTGAAATCGGACCTTATCCAGTTGTCGAGCGCCCCAATAGTTACCAATAATGGGGCTGTTGGCAATCATAATGCCGATGACCATTAGCGTTATCATGGACCAGATGCTACCGCCTAGTTGCAATGCTGCGAGAGTGTCAGCATTCACCTGACCAGCCACATAAATATCTGTAACGGTCATGCCGACCACGGCAATCTGACCCATGATTAATGGACCAGCAAGACGCATTAATGTCCGAGCATTGTCAATAAACCTTGGAGTCTGCGGTGTCGGAATGATTGCATTTGGGATCGATGATAGGGACATAAGTTTTTCTTGTTTTAATTACGCTTTATTCTCCTTTAACCGGTCTATCAAAGGAAGGAAAATTTAAAGTCTCAATGATCTACGGGGAATGCAGTAAATTGGCCTCTATGGGCTCTCATATTCTTTTCAGCGAAGCGAGGACAATTCTGCTACACTCCGCGCCTCCAAGAGACAGGGGATACCTCAATCTTCCTCGTGCTCTCCACTTATAAACAACATTGCGTGAAAAACTTTGACTGAAAAAACCGATACTACATCTGTTAAAAATCCGCCCGATGCTGATAATGCGCCGAAAAAGAAACCTGCTGCAAATCGCAAGCGTCGCAATTCCAAGCCTTGGGATGTGTCTCAATTCAAAGTAGAGCCCCAAGAAGGGAAAGCCAGATTCCACGATTTTGACCTGCCGGCAGAACTCATGCACGGTATTAAAGATGCTGGCTTCGAATACTGCACGCCCATTCAGGCTGCATCCTTGCCCCACACTCTCAATGGCCACGATATTGTTGGGAAAGCGCAAACAGGTACCGGCAAAACTGCAGCATTTTTAGTGAATATTATAACCGATTTGTTGAATCACCCAGTTGAAGATGAACGATTTCTGGGCGAGGCAAGAACACTGATTCTCGCGCCGACTAGGGAACTAGCTATTCAGATTGGCGATGACGCGACTCAGTTGTTGAAGCACACCAAACTGAGAGCGCATACTCTTGTGGGTGGTATGGACTATGGTAAGCAATTACAGAAGTTACAGAAGCACCACTGCGATATTTTAGTGGGCACCCCCGGCAGATTGTTAGACTTTGCGAACAATCGAGATATTTACCTTGATCGCGTAGAAATACTAGTAATTGACGAGGCTGACCGCATGCTTGATATGGGATTTATCCCTCAGGTTCGACGTTTAGTCAATTTGACCCCTAAGCGGGAAGACCGGCAATCTTTATTATTTTCCGCTACGTTCACTCCTGAGATACTTCGGCTGTCCGAGACTTGGACTGACAAACCAGTGACGGTTGAAATTGGTGCTGAACGAGTTGCAACCGATACGGTTGATCAGAAGATACTGATAACCACTGCTAAAGAAAAATTCACCCTGCTAAATAATATCCTGCTGGGCGATGATGTCGAAAATGTCATGGTTTTTGCGAATCGGCGTGATATCTGTCGTACCCTCCATGAAAAATTGAAAAAGCAGGGTTTTAAGGCAGGACTTCTATCGGGTGATGTTCCTCAAAATAGGCGCATGAGAGCCCTCGACTCCTTTAAATCAGGTAGTTTAAAAGTCATGGTAGCGACGGATGTTGCCGGTAGAGGCATACATGTGGATGGCGTTAGTCATGTGATAAATTACACGCTTCCGGAAGAGCCCGAAGACTACGTACATCGTATTGGCCGCACGGGTCGCGCTGGTAAAAACGGCACTTCTATTAGTTTCGCCTGTGAGGATGATGCTTTTCTATTAGAGCCCATTGAGAAGTTACTGGATATGAAGCTATCTTGTACTATGCCTGAAGAACATCTTGTTCAGGCAGTGCCAGTACCTAAGTCACCGGCCAAGAATAAGCCGGCTAGCAAGCCTTCAACGGTTGAAGCAGAATCAGGCACTCCCGAAAAATAAGCGCTTTAGTTGAAATCACGGTGCTGCCTGCACCACAGTAAGCTGCCAGCAACCACCGATGCCGGCAGCATTACCAAATTTATCAGTGGTATTGCCGAGCCTAACATCGCGCTTAGCCCAAACCCCAAGGAATTAAATCGATTGCTGCTGACTTTTTGGCGCAACACTAAAAATGAAATACCCTCGCTGTCCGCTGCGTAATCCAGATATTGCAAACACAGGCACCAAGCGGCCCAAGTGCCGGCGATTATTGGTGCTAATAAATTTAATACCGGAATAAAACTCAGTATGGCAGTCACAATGCCGACAGCTAGGGTTCTTGGTAAAAAGTAGCCAATCAACTGCAACTCTCTAATTAGACTTTTCCATGCACTGTGCCACCAATCGTCCTCGGCCATTGCAGCGCTAAGGTCATTAGCGATTTCTGCGGCGATCACTCTTTGAGCAATCACACCATAAAACGGCGACCCAATAAGATTGGCCAAAATGGTAAAGGTAAATGCATAAATAGCAAGCGCCAAAAGCGCAAACAAAAACCAAATTACCCATGCGAACCATTGCAACCACTCCGGCACCGATGTAGAAATAGTAGTGATCCAGTTTTGAAGCCAACTAGCAGCAAAACCAGCAACTGATATAAAAAGAATGATATTGACTAGCAAGGGAATTAGAACTAGCCAGCGAATATCTCTCCGCCATAGTATTCTCATGCCCTCAATGATAAGGGAGAATCCAACAGTTGCACTGTGTGTCATGATAGGGTCTCTAAAAACTCTTCTCTTGTAGTCAATTTTTCTTTCCAATGGTTACGCCCAATGCAGCTCCAAAGCAAATGCCCATGCTAACCCAAAAACCTACCTCACCAGTTTTAGAGCCAATCACTGCACCAATGATAATACCCAAACTTGTCCCAGCAGCAATAGCCTTATTGCTAGATGTTTTAGAGTTTTTCTCATCCATTTCGACCTCAAAAGAATACTCACCATTATGTATCATAAATATTCTAGATAATAATTGGCTACGCGCTTTTCAATATAGCTTGGGTCTGACTGCCACGCCCTAGCGTGTGTTTGGCACGGAGATTGCCAAAATTGCTTGGGTTCATTTGCTAAGGCATAGTTTCGCTTGCCGTGAGACAGATCAATGAGCTCATCTTCTGAGCAATGAATTATAAACACAGGCCTCGGGGCGATATTACCGATAATGTCTTCAGGGTTGAGTCGCTCCATATTTATGCCGGTCCGGATTTCTAACAGCCAGGTTGTTACAGTCAACAAGGGAAATGAGGGTAACCCGATATATTGCTCTATGATCTCGGCGTAGAGGTCGCGTAAATTAGACCATCCCGCTTCAAACACACCTGCACCAATCCGCGAATCTTTTTCCATTGCCATTATGGAGGTTGCAGCGCCCATTGAGGTTCCAAATACGCCAATGCTTTTAATTTTCTTTTGTTGCTGTAGGTAGTCAACGGCGGCTGTTACGTCATTTTGTTCAAAATACCCCATGGACGAAAAAGAGCGAACGTTTTGTCCGCTGTTGCGCAGATCAAGAGCTAGTAGATTAAAACCAGCCTGGTGCATAGCCTTAAACCAGCGCATGCCCTCGTGTCGGTCGGCGCCATGGCCGTGAACAAAAATAATTGCTTTGTTCGAATTCTCAGTAGGTATATACCAGGCACTTAACACATTGCCATCATCGGATTGAAAAGAGATGTTTTCAAAAGTAAGATCTAATTGCGAAGGATCACCGCAATAAATGAAATGTTCTTCACTACAGGTGTAGGAGGGGTGCATAACATTGGAAGAAAAGGTCCAAGCCAGCGTAAAAACACAGATACCTGCTATAACTAGCGCACTAGCGGCAGTAATGGCTATAGTTTTTTTGATGTTCCTCATGAGCGTGCTCTTAGATCCCAATGATAGATGTGACCAAAGTGTGCCATATATGCTCGATCAAGCTTTGTATTGGTTCACAGTTTGTCCACGTTAACCAGAATGACGCATGAGGCGCTGCTTTTGCCGGTTCCAGTCGCGTTCTTTACTATCCATACGTTTGTCATAGGATGCTTTGCCTTTGGCTAGGGCAATTTCACATTTGATCAGATGGTTCTTCCAATAAAGGGCAGTACAAACAGCAGTGTGACCTTTCTGATTAACCCCTTCTTCCAGTTTTTGCAGTTCTCGATGATTGAGTAATAATTTGCGCGTGCGCTTCGCATCAGTGACAAAGTGTGTTGAGGCGGATTGAAGAGGAGTGATATTAGTACCGATTAACCAGGCTTCACCATCCCGAATAAAGACGTAGGTGTCGGTGAGATTTACTTTACTTTCACGCAGACTTTTAACTTCCCAACCGAGCAGTACCAGACCCGCCTCGAATTTTTCTTCGATAAAGTAGTCGTGCTTCACTTTTTTATTGAGCGCAATAGTGTTTGATTGCTGCTTAGGCTTCTTCTTAGTCATGGCGTAATTATACGTTGCGCCCATGGTTTGTCATGAATTATTGCTATTTATGCTGACAAACTAAATACATAGGGCATTTATTAGGTTCTTGGTCGGGGAATGAGTACAATTTAGATTCGACAAATGGAGATAACTCTATGGCACTACAACAAAAAGGAATGCATGGTACGTGGGCTAGTCGTTGGACATTTATTATGGCGGCAACAGGCTCAGCTGTCGGATTGGGGAATATGTGGAAATTTCCCTATGTTGCGGGGAGCAACGGTGGTGGGGCATTTGTACTTATTTACCTAGGATGTATTTTGTTGATTGGTGTGCCGGTGATGATGGCAGAGGTGCTGATAGGTCGCCATGGTCGGCAAAGTCCAATTAATTCCATGAGTGAGGCGGTTGCTGATAGCAATGCCAACTCAAGATGGCGTTCTGTGGGATGGCTAGGTGTACTGGCGGGTTTATTGATTCTATCCTTTTATGCAGTGATTGCCGGCTGGGCGCTGGACTATATCCTATTAATATCTTCTGGTGATCTTCAAGGCATTAATGGTGCTGCAGCTGGTGCAGCTTTTGATAATCTGTTGTCCAATCCTGGACGACTTATTATGTGGCAGACATTATTTATGGCCCTTTGTGTCATTGTTGTTATTGGCGGTGTTAAAAGAGGTCTGGGGATAGCGGTAGAAACGCTAATGCCATTGCTCTTTTTAATGATGTTAATGTTGTTAGTATTTGCCTTCCTGAAGGGAAATTTTGAAGCCGCAGTTAACTTCTTGTTCAGTTTTAATTTAGATGCTTTAACTTGGCGCGGTGTGCTAGAGGCAATGGGCCAAGCGTTTTTTACTCTGAGTATTGGTATGGGAGCAATCATGGCTTACGGTGCTTATATGCCGCAGGATGCGAATATTGGTAAAACGATCCTTATCGTTGCGTTCTTTGACAGTGCCGTGGCTATTATTTCTGGTTTGATTATTTTCTCCATTGTATTTGCAACGCCAGGTATTGAGCCTAGTGCCGGGCCAGGGTTGATGTTTATTAGCTTGCCCGTTGCGTTTGGGAGTATGCCTGGGGGTCTATTGATTGGCGCAGTGTTTTTTGTACTGGTATCGATCGCGGCCTGGAGTTCGGCTATTTCACTGCTTGAGCCTTGTGTTGCTTGGTTAATGGAGGCAAAGAGCATTAGTCGAGCCAAGGCAAATTTAGTGATCGCAGGTACCGCGTGGGTGTTGGGTTTAGGGAGTGTGTTTTCCTTTAATATTTGGTCTGAATACAAGGTAGCCGGATTTACCTATTTTGATTTTCTCGATTTTCTTACAGCCAACATTATGCTGCCCATCAGTGGTTTATTGATTACTCTGTTTGTAGGCTATGTGATTAAACGCGAGGTGATCGATTTTGAGATGCAAGGCACCTCAGACAAAGTTATGGAGGTATGGCAATTCACCATTAGGTACATTGCTCCCTTTGCCATTAGCTTGGTATTCATAATGGGTGTTTATGACAAATTTTTTGCATGATGGATAATAACTTTTGACGAGTATTAAGCGTTCAGCACTTGTTATGCATTCTGCCCAAGCAATGTATGACCTAGTCAATGATGTGTCTTGTTATCCTAGCTTTATGGATGGCTGTCAGGGAGTTGAGATTTTTGAACAGAGTTCCTCGACTATGCTTGCACGGCTGGATTTAAAAAAAGCGGGGGTTGGCCTTAGTTTAATGACTCGAAACCACCTTAAGGCTCCCTCGCAAATAAATATGACCCTCGAAGATGGTCCATTTAAGCACTTTCGCGGAGATTGGACATTCACGCGGCTGTCTGATGCAGCCTGTAAGGTCGAACTTGATATGGAGTTTGATTTTAGTAGTAAAACATTAAGTTTTGCTGCCTCTAGTTTATTCTCAGGTGTAGCAAATAATTTGGTCGATTCACTGTGTCAAAGGGCCGATCATGTCTATGGAAAAAGCAGTGGGTAATATCGATAGTTCAATCAACATTGAGGTCGCTTACGCGATGCCCGAATCTCAGGTATTGCTTGATATCACTGTTCCTTTGGGTACTACAGCAATGCAAGCCGTCGAGCAATCTGGCGTGCTACAACAGTTCCCGGAAATTGATCTAGCTACCAGTAAATTGGGGATATTTGCTAGGGTATTAGGGACTCAAGGAACCCCGGAGCCCAATATGTATGAACTACGGGAGGGCGATAGGGTTGAAATTTATCGACCACTGATATTGGACCCCAAAGAAATTCGACGACGCAGAGCAGAAACTGCTCGAAAGAAAAAAGACGCTTCAGAAAGCTAGTTGGCCGTTTCTGTGTAGTCACTCACTATTTCTTTCAGGACATCCTGATCGTCAAAATAGATGGTGACGTGTCTTTTGGTTTCTATACCAGTGGGTGAAAGGTGCCTGAACGGATAATCCCAGCGGCTTTGATCAAACGTATCTGAAATCAATGGCGTTCCCAAAACGAATTGCACTTGAGCTTTTGTCATCTCAGGTTGAAGTGTATCAATCATGTCTTGGTCAAGAATATTACCCTGTTGGATATCAATTTTATGTACCCCCGGGAATTTGACCCAACTGCAACCGGATGAGAATAGAGATAGTAAAACTAGAGATAGTAGAATTATTCGCATAGCGGGGTTCCAGTTGAAGTCGAGAAGGTAGATAATAACTAAATACTTGAACATAAAGAAGAGTAAACAATGAATCATAATGATCAGGAGCTAAAAAAAGCCGGTCTCAAGGTTACATTACCCAGGATAAAAATATTACAAATTCTGGAAAGCGCTCCTGAGTGGCATATGACAGCTGAAGATATCTATCAAGCTTTGCGAGATGCAGAGGAAGATGTTGGTATCGCAACGGTTTACCGCGTATTAACTCAGTTTGAGGCAGCAGGATTGATAACAAGACATAGTTTTGACAATGGTCCTGCAGTGTATGAGTTAGATCGCGGTGATAGTCATGATCATATGGTATGCACAGAGACGGGAAGAGTAGTCGAGTTCCACAGCGCAGAAATTGAAGAGCTTCGCGAAAAAGTAGCGAAAGATAATGGGTTTCAAGTCGTTGGCCATAACTTAGTTTTGTACGTAAAACCGCTTTAATATCCAAATCTTAGACGCACCGTATTATCTGAATAGAAGTCACCTTTATCTGATGCCTACACTTGAACAAATAGAAGCTTTTTTGAACGCATGGGCCGATCTCATGTGGAGTACCCCGCTGGTGGTACTTTTGGTGGGTGGCGGTTTGTTTTTCATGATTTATTCGCGATTTAGACCCTACCGTTATTTTGGTCATGCCATTGACTTGCTGCGCGGTAAGTACAGTGATCCAAACGACCCAGGTCATATTCCTCACTCCCAAGCGTTGTCCACGGCGCTGTCAGGGACTTTAGGGTTAGGTAATATCGCTGGAGTGGCGATCGCCATAAGTATGGGTGGTCCGGGGGCGGTATTTTGGATGTGGGTGACTGCTATCGTGGGTGTTTCCACTAAGTTTTACACGGCATCTTTGGCGGTAATGTATCGAGGCCAGGATGGAGATGGAATGCTTCAAGGTGGCCCCATGTATGTTATTAGGGAGGGGATGGGTCATCGCTGGTATCCTTTGGCAGTGTTATTTGCTTTAGCTTGTACTATTGGTGCGTTGCCTCTTTTTCAGGCTAATCAATTTATCCAATTACTTCGAGATGTGGTGGCAATTCCAGCAGGAATAGCGACCGCTGAGAATCACTTCGTTTTTGACCTTGTTTCTAGTTCCGTGGTGGCTGTTCTAGTAGGTTTAGTTATTGCTGGCCGCATTGAGCGTATTGGTCGAATCACGGTGAGGCTAGTGCCGGCCATGGTGCTACTTTACCTCTACATGACAATTACAGTGCTCTATACGTTTGCTGCAGATATTCCAGCAACGCTGATGTTGATTGTGACTGATGCGTTTACGGGTGAGGCGGTTGCGGGAGGTTCTATTGGTGCGGTCATTTTGATCGGAGTGCGTCGAGGGGCTTTTTCTAATGAAGCAGGTATTGGTACTGAATCTATGGCTCATGGGGCGGCGAAAACCCAAGAACCCATAAGAGAAGGTATTGTTGCTATGGTTGGGCCCGTGGTGGACACCTTGGTGGTCTGTACCTGTACGGCGTTGATTATATTACTAACTGGTGTTTGGCAAAGTGCGGAAGGCGCAGAGGGTGTAACACTTACTGCGCGGGCAATTGAGCAGGTATTCCCAGTTACTGGAATATACCTGCTACTGATTATGGTCGGTTTGCTGAGCTTTAGCACTATGGTCACCATGTGGTTTTATGGGGCTAAGTGCACTGGATTCCTGCTTGGATCGCACCGACAGCACTACTACACGCCTATTTATTTGGCCTTATTACTCGGGGGCGCGGTGGTTTCGATGGATATCGTCAACGGGCTGATTTTGGCGACTTACGCGACGATGGCAATACCCACAATGATTTCTGCTTTGTATTTAGCGCCTAAGGTAAATCAGGCGGCAAATATTTACTTTGCGAAACTTCGTCAGAAAGAGTAATTCAAAGCAACTCTTCAATATTTTTAGAGATCGCCTCAGGTTTAGTGACTGGCGCAAAACGCTCTATCACTAGGCCGTCACGATTGACTAAAAATTTGGTAAAGTTCCATTTGATACTGTCTGTAATAAGCCCTTTGGCTTGTTTTGAAAGATGTGCATACAGGGGGTGCTGGCCAGAACCATTCACTTCAATTTTACCCATGACAGGGAAGCTAAGCCCGTAGTTTAGTTGGCAGAATTCTTGTACAGCTGCATTACTTCCTGGTTCTTGGGCACCAAATTGATTGCAAGGCATAGCAACGACGACCAATCCGCGCTCGCTGTACTTGTCATGAAGCTTTTGTAAACCTTCGTATTGAGGGGTAAAGCCACACTTACTTGCAGTATTAACAATCAAGACCACTTTTCCTTGGTAGTCTCTTAAAGATTGCTGGTCTCCTGCGCTGGTTGGCACTGAAAAATCATAAATAGATTGAGTCTCTGACACAGTAAATATCCTTCTGTCTTGAATTGATGATTTGAATTATTTAAAAGAATGCTCTGGAGCTGGAAAAGTTCCAGAACGGACTTCATTACCAAAGGCGGTAATAGCGTCCTGAATACTGTTAGATTCCTTAAGGAAGTCCTTAGAAAACTTGGGTAAACGCTGTGAAATCCCTAACATGTCTTGCAGAACGAGTACCTGTCCATCAGTACCAGGCCCTGCTCCAATGCCGATGACGGGAATATTGAGGGCAGCACTTAAATCGTCACCTAGGGATGAAGGCACACATTCGACAACCATAAGATCAGCGCCCGCTTCTTCTAGAATTAACGCTTCTTTTATCATTTGGTCGGCGGCATGATCGTCTTTACCTTGCACTTTATAGCCGCCAAGCTTGTGAACTGACTGTGGGGTAAGACCAACGTGACCGCACACAGGAATACCTCGCTCAGTCAGCAAATAAACGGTATCTGCCAGCCACTCCCCCCCTTCTAACTTAACCATTTGCGCGCCTGCTTGCATAATAACGGCAGCGTTATCAAGCGCATTGACCTCTGTAGAGTAAGACATGAACGGCATATCACTGACCAAAAGGGAGCGTTTGTTGCCTCGTTTAACGGCTGCGGTATGGTATGCCATTTCATCAACGGTAACAGGAATAGTGCTATCACAGCCTTGGATAACATTGCCTAATGAATCCCCTACTAATGAGACTTCAATGCTAGAGCTTTCGATTAAACGAGAAAAAGTGTAGTCATAGGCAGTCAAAACTGCGAACTTCTCTTCGTTTTCTTTCATTGCATTTAAGGTACTTATGGAAATTGTCTTCATGTTTTAAATCTCAGCTTGCGCTTAATCTGGTCTCCCAAGGTACTAAGTTTCTCCTAGGAAGACAAGGAGGAGACGGCTAGTTTTTCATCAATTGGCTGGGGATTGTAGTAGTGCCGCCCTGATTGAGTCTGCAGTATGTGTCGCACTAAATTATGATAATCGCTTTCACTTTTAGCCAGATCAATCACTGAGGTGTTAACGATAAGTAGAGGGGTATCATCATAGTGATAGAAAAACTGTGTATAAGCATCATTCAGTTGCTGGAGATAGGACTCTTCAACAGGCTTCTCTATTTCATTACCTCGCTGTTGGAGTCGCTTATAAAGCGTGGCTGTTGGTGCCTGTAAGTAGATCACTAAGTCAGGTTTAGGAAGGTCAGTAATTATATTTTCATAGACTGTTTGATAGAGACGATATTCATCATCATCCAGAGTGACTCTGGCAAATAATGGGTCTTTCTCAATGAGAAAATCAGAGATTCTGACCTGTTGAAAAATATCCCCTTGCCGCAAAGCCTGCAGCTTTTGCATTCGTTGGAACAAAAAGTGGAGTTGGAGCGGCAGTGCGTAGGTACGACGATCTTTGTAAAATCGCTCCAAGAATGGATTTGTCTCCGGTTCTTCTAGCAGAATGTCATAATTAAAACTGGCAGCCAGACGTTTAGCTAAGGTTGTTTTTCCCACACCAATAGGGCCTTCAACGGCTATGTAGCTGGGAATTGATATGGTCGAACGCTCTAAGTTTAGATTTAAAAATAGACTATCGTCCACAACTAACCCCTATGTTGGTGAGGGCATCCCCCTACAGTTTCACGATACCTTGATCAGAACACTTTGCCAATAGATCAGCAGTGCTTTTACCATTTGCAGAAGAAAAATTTGGCTTAAGTTCTAGTAATGGAACTAACACGAAGGCTCGCTCTTCAATTCGCGGATGCGGAATGATCAGTCTGGTATTGTGGATGCTTTGTTGTCCAAAGATCAATATATCCAAATCTAATGTTCGCGCTCCCCAGTGCTCTTTGCGTTCTCGACCATGTTCATTTTCAATTTGTTGAAGGTAGTCCAGCAATGCCAGGGGTGTGAGGCCCGTTTTCACTTGAGCTACCGCATTAATAAACTCTGGCTGGTTTTGTGGGCCTACCGGGCTTGTACGATAAAAGCAGGAACTATTTAGTTGATGTATCTTTGGATGATCAGAAATTTCTGCTAAAGCGTTTTGAAGTTGCTGTTTCGGATCGCCCATCGAGCCAGAAAGATTGCTACCGAGACCAATATAGACAGTTTCCATCAGTTGTCAGTCTGCTTTTTCTTTTTTGGACCTCTATGTCGTCGTCGCTTTTTCCCTGAGCTGCCCATTGCCTCGGACATTTTAAGCTGTTCTTCTGGACTAACTTCTTGATATTTGGTCCACCAATTTCCTAAACCATCCAAGTCTTCTCCAGCCTGCTCGCGTAATAAAACAAAATCATACCCGGCGCGAAAGCGAGGATGCTCTGAGAGTCTTTTTGCTCGTTGACCTCCGCGTCTTGGTAGTTGTAGTTGGAGATCCCATATTTCTCGCATTGGAATGGTAAAGCGTTTCGGGATGGCGGTAATCGTAATTTGTTTGGCAATGACTTCTGAAGCTGCCTTACCTTGAGCATAGTTGGGCGAATGACCCTGAGATCTATAGTGAGATGCCAGTTTTTCTACCGCGGGCCAAAGTAAGGCCGCATATATAAATGCCGGTGTCACTCTTTTACTGGAGCTGATACGGAGATCGGTGTTGATAAATGCCTGTTCAAATAGCTGGTTAGCATTGGAGCTTCCATCTTTAGCTAATCTACTTGCTTGGGGAGCAATATAGTCAAACAATTGATATTCCCGAAGCAAGGCATAGGTGGCTGCGCCATACCCACTCATAAATAACTTTAGGGTTTCATCAAAAAAACGTGGTGGTGACACATGGGTTAAGTCGGAGCAAAGATTACGCATTGGCTTAGCTGTTTTGCTTTCAATACTAAACCCTAATTTAGCGGCAAATCGTGCGACTCGTAATAAGCGCACAGGATCTTCTCGATAGCGTGTGGAAGGTATGCCAATCATTCTAATGGTTCTATTATCAATATCACTCAAGCCATCAGTGAAGTCATGAATAGTATTGTCGCTTGGGTCGTAATAAAGTGCATTTACGGTAAGGTCGCGCCGGCTGGCATCTTCACTAACATTACCAAAAACATTATCTCTGGTTAGCATACCGCTTTGACTCTGCTGTCTGAGGCCTGAGCCCTTATCGTTAGAGCCTAAATCGCTCTCTTCGTTGGAGCGAAACGTTGTTACTTCGATTAATTCTCGGCTAAATTGCACATGAACAATTTGGAATCGTCTCCCAATAATCCGGGAGCGACGAAATAACGCTTTGATCTCTGATGGCTCTGCACTGGTAGCGACATCAAAATCTTTAGGGGTAATCTTAAGCAGAAGATCCCTAACTGAACCGCCCACGACATAGGCTTCATATCCTGCGCGTTGGAGCGTTTCAACCACTCTTCGTGCATCTTTACTAACCATGTTTGGTTTAAGAGAGTAGAGTCCAGCATCAACGACAGACGGGCTTAATTTAGTATTTTTCTTGTCGAACAAATTGGTGATGCGTTTAAGCATTGAGTGCGGACCGGTAGCGTTTCTGTGGACGGTAGTTTATCAGAGGATAAGTTCTTGGGTGTGACTTATTAACTACTTCATTCCTTTGCTTAATTGATTGGGATATTAAACGACTTGATGCAAAAAGGGGATGCCGCAAGACAACCCCTTTTAAATGAGCTTTGAGGCCGGAGCCTGTCAAACCCTTTCGCAATCTAACGTTATTATTATTATTTATTATTATTATTAACCACACATAAAGTCTGGTCTTTCCATTTTAATTATAAATCTACTGACTTCAAGCATTTAGCCTATCTTTTTACGCATAATTTACTAAAAAATCATTTTTTGTTTCGGGTGATTCCTAGCTTATTGCGTCTCTCCCAAAGGCTCTTGCGACTAATGCCGAGTTTTCCTGCTAGCACGGTTTCACTCATCTGGTCTTGATTTTCAGTAACAAATGCAGCGAAGTATTCTTCGAGTGACATAAAGTCTGCACCTTTTGAAGAATGTGATGTAACCTCAGACAGGTTGTCTGTTTTGTCTTGATTTTGTGCAGTATTTGAAAGAGCTCGCTTTACTGACTGGATCAACTCTTCGTGATCAAAAGGTTTAGAAATATAGTCAGCTGCGCCCTGTCGCATAATGTCTACTGCCGACCTGAGGCTGGCATAGCTTGTCATTATGATGACAGGAACTGCCCCTGCTAAATTGATAAGTTCAGAGCCAGGATTACCTGGAAGCCTAAGGTCACTAATAATTAGATTAAAGTCTTTGATGTTATATCGACTCAGCGCTGCTTTTACACTCACCGCATCATTCACTGCATAGTTGTGTCGCTCTAATAACTTAACCAGAGAGGTTCTTATGATCTCTTCATCTTCGACAACTAAAATTTTCGAAAGCGGTTGATTCATCGTCTTGCACTATTCATAGAAACTGAACTCACTTGGATATATTCTCATGCCTGATTTTCAGGTTTATTAAAAGTCAAAGCAACGGTGGTGCCGCAGGTATTATTCTCAGCAGGACTGTTTATGGTAATGTCGCCATCAAGTCCTTTTACAAGATTAAATACTACCCAAAGACCCAAGCCTGTGCCTTTTCCAGGATCTTTAGACGTCACGAAGGGTTCAAACAGTTGAGACTGAAGGCTTTGTGTGATGCCAGTTCCAGAATCATTAATGGTGATCCTTATCTTGCCATCCGCCTCAGTTGCCAGGATAGTGACCTCGCTATCTGCTGTTGAAGCGTCTCGACTGTTACTGAGAAGGTTAAGAAAAACCTGTATTAGTTGATGGTAGTCCCCAAGAATCTCAAAATCAGATGGTATATTAGCCTTAAATTGAACCTGGGATGCATTGTCCCCTAGAGTTAAAAGTTGGATTGTTTCTTCAGCTACTTCATGCAAATTTACTCGCTGTAAATTCTTAATTATAGATTTCTCTCCGCGGGAAAAATTAATCAGAGATTCAACAATTCGATTGATGCGGCTGGTTTGTGACAGAATGTGCTCGGCTGTTTCAAGAACTTGCTTAGAATCACTTTCATGCTCAAGGTTTTGCGCCAAGCAGGCGATACCCGTCACTGGATTACCAATCTCATGGGCGACACCAGCAGCAAGACGACCCACCGAAGCTAGCCGTTCGTTGTTGATAGACTTCTGTATCAAAAGTACTGATTCAGTTTTTTCCTCGATAAGTAAAATGACTTCGTCATTGATATCATCAATTGGCACCCCTGTAGATTTCTGGAAGGTAAACCAGCGCCGTTTTCCATTGAGTTCCATAGAAACATTGTCGCGAATAATATCGTCACTGGCCACAAAACCAGTAATCTCCTTATTCCAGGGTTCAGGTAAGTCAGCGATTGAGCTGCCAAAGGCACTGCTGTTATCAAGGTTGGTATATTCCGAAATTGCCTCATTCCATTTTAAAATTTCACCGTTTTGGTCAAGAGAGACAATACCAATGGGTAATTTATCTAAAATTTCTCGATGATGAACTCTGAGCTTATTGAACTCACTAGCGATACCCGTTAATTGATTACCATGAACGGCAAGAACTGATTCAAGAACAAAAAGATCTTCTGGTTGACTACTTAATGATTTTGGTGGCGGGAATGCCTCGCTCATAACGTTTTCTGTGGTAAGAACACCAAGACGCATGTTAAGGGATGCGTTAATGGTATCCCTTATCTGTCTTAGAGCAGCTGGTCTTGCTTCATCGGCATCGAATCCTAGCGTCTCTAGAGCATTTTTCACTTCGATATTGGCATCTTCACCGAGTACAAAAAATAATTTTTGAGTGAGTTCCTCGACTGTTTTTTGATCCAGCTCGACACGGATAGGGATATACACATTGTCAGCCATACAAATCGATGCATAGGTATTTTCTTTCTCATCCATTTTGGTAAATATAGAAAACAAAGTACAAAGGGTAATGTTCAGTAATAATGCTTCGATGGCCCAAACTTCCCAAGCTTGCATGCCAAACAGCAGTGATTTCCCAATGATGGGAATCTGCCACTCCCAATCTCCGAATATTAATGGAAGCGCTAATGAAATTAGCCAAAGAAACATGCCTCCAATGAGACCCGCAATAAAACCCTTACGATTGGCCTTGGGTAGGTACATCGCCGCTATTAGACCTGGGGTAAGTTGGGCTAGACCCGAAAAGCCAACTAAATATAAATCGATAATACTTCGAGACTTTAGACTCAGGCTTAAAGTAACAAAAAACAGCATTAGTCCGACTGCCAGCGCCAGATGAGTGCGCGTAATCCAATAAGATAAATTGATTTGTTGAGTTAAATTCTTATCGGGTAAAATCATACTGTTTAGTATCATACGACTGCCCAGTATCGTTAAACTAGAACAAACAGCGATGGATAAAAGCAAAATACTGGCGAGGCTAAGGCTGGCGACTACAGGCTGGTTCATCATTATCGGTAGGGCGAAAAGATACTCTTGAAATGATGCAGATGATTCTAGGTTAAGTCCGCTCCAAAGCATTGGGTACAAGGGAATACAGGCTAAAAGTATTATTAAGGGATATGCCCAGGATGTCATGCTGGCTTGGCGATCAGTAATAGTTTCAGTGACCAGAACATTAAAGTTCGTGGGGAACGACAGACCTGCAGCAAGGAAAATAATAAAGAGACTGTAGGAAGTGTCTAACCGTTTTATGGTCTCTTGTTGCCCACTCAGTATCACCCATGAGTCCATTGCCTCAAGACCACCAAAACTATTACCGATACTGATCCACGCTGAAATCGCCAAAGCGACTAAGAGAAGTACACCTGCGGTCGCTAAAATGAGTCTCAAATTGCTTTGAGCACCGGATTTAACCGTGTAATGGCATATCAACCCCACGACACCTAGCATAGTCACTAGTGTCATTATCTGCATATCACTATTGAAAATAATATTTATTACCGAGGAGGCAGCCAGCAGTTGAGCAAATATGAGTGGAACTATCGCCAGAATAGTTGCAATCGTGGCTACAATAGCTACTTTCCTGCCCCTGTATCGAAACGTCAAGAAATCCACACTGGTTGCTAATCTAATGACATTACTTAGCCTGCGAATAGGAAAGAGAACCAGCGGTGCTATAACAAACACTAATGAGAATGCAAACAACGCAATTATCATGCTGTAGCCATAACGGCCGGCCATTTCAATCGAACCCATGGCCATAAGTACTCCGGAACTAGCTAAAAGAGCTAGAGTCAGAATAATATTTTCACTTCCCTTAGTATTCCAAGAGGCGATAAATCTAAGGAGGATGTATCCTAAGATAATTATCGCAATGGTGTAGATGGCCAGTTGAGAATTCATTTTCTCCCTCGCTCACGATTCAATGTATAGACTGAAAAAACCATAAGAGCCCAAACACTAAAAGGCCTAAACCAATGGCCACTGGGCTCCATTGCCCATTGAAAGGAAAGGGGGAAGACAACAATGCACAGCAAAAGTAGAGTTGCGACTAACCGATAATTAAACATAAGTATAACTTAAAAAAACTTGTTGTATGGCTGACTCGATTGTTGATGGTATTGAAGGTTGCCTCTCAAAGCAAACCCAGCCTTTGGGCAACGAGGATACTAAAATCCCTCGGGAGCAGTTAAGGTTAATTTAGCAGGTACTTGTGTTTGGTCCCAGTGATCAACAGCCCAGGTCAGAATATGGCCAATTGTCAGCTGCCGTAGCTCATTTGGGGGCGACTGCTTTAACCAGTCAAGCGCAACCCATAGATTAATTGCCTCCTGCCCATAGGGCAGTCCTGCAGCCAGATTTTGCTTGCTCAATTTTTGACCCAACTCATTATTTGCCACTGGCAGATGGGCGTACTGAGGCTGAGAATACCCAAGAATTTTTTGTAAATAGATCTGGCGGGGCGTTGAGTCCAATAGGTCTGAGCCACGCATAATATGAGTAATGCCCTGAAAGTGATCGTCCACTGTCACCGCTAATTGGTACGAGAAAAGGCCATCTCTCCGTCTGAGGATAAAGTCGCCCACCTGCGTGTCTAGATGCTGGCTGTAATGGCCGATAATTTGATCAGTAAATTCGATTGGTTGTTGCGAAGGCTTTAAATGGAGTCTGGTCCCATTACCTTGAATACTTAAATTCAGAGGCCGACAATGACCATCATATATGCCGTTAAGTTCAGTAATGCGTTTTCGAGAGCATTCACAGTTATATGCAAAATCTTGTTTTTCTAAGTCATCGACGATTTCGGCGTAGTTATCCAATCGGCTACTTTGATAGAGCACTTCGTCATCCCAGAGGAGGCCATGGGCTTCTAACTGTTTTAGGATATGATCGCTTGCACCTTTGACTTCCCTGGGAGGATCGATGTCCTCCATTCGCACTAACCATTTTCCGCCTTGCCGCTTCATATCAAGATAGCTAGCCAAAGCGCATACAAGGGATCCAAAATGCAGAGGACCTGACGGGGAGGGAGCGAAGCGGCCAATAGGAATTGCTTCTGACATGATTTACGCCAACGAGCTTAGGAAAGGTAAAGCTGAGACTAGCTATACTGTGGTCTAGAATCAGCCGCCGGTGAGCTGCTTTTCTTTAATTTCGTCCAACGTTTTGCAGTCAACGCAAAGATCAGCTGTGGGACGAGCTTCTAATCTGCGGATACCTACTTCTATTCCGCATTGATCACAAAAGCCATAGTCATCCTCTTCAACACGAACAAGAGTCTTATCAATCTTCTTAATTAACTTTCTCTCTCTATCACGAGTTCGGAGTTCCAAGCTGAACTCTTCTTCCTGTGTTGCACGATCCGCTGGGTCAGGAAAGTTAGCAGCTTCATCTTTCATATGGGTAACGGTTCGATCAACTTCTTCCATTAACTCAAGACGCCAGGCTTTTAGAATCTGCTTAAAATGCTCTCGCTGATTTTCATTCATGTATTCTTCGTTCTTCTTTTCCACGTAGGGGCTCAAGCCGTGGAGAGTCACGGAGCTTGCCTTTACCGCCTTTGCTTTCTTGGTGGTTTTTGCCTTAGGTTTCGCTTTTTCTTTTGCTGTGGCCATGAATTAAGTCCGATATTGGTCTTGTGCTAAAAATTTGAGCCGAGTTTATAGAGATTTTTTACTCATTTATCAAGGAATATTTTGTTATTTTAAATATCTATGGATTAAAGAGTAAGGATTGAAGACCTGATAATAGTAGACCATAGTTGCAATAAATATTGGATTACAGACACTTTTATCTTTTATATTGTTAAATTACAGGGCTGTTTAGATCGGATCTCAACACTATGCAAACTTCATCAAAACTATTCCCTGGATCTTTTGTTCGGCGCTATAAACGATTTTTTACTGACATAATTGATGAAAAGGGAAATCTACTGACTGTCCATTGTCCGAATACCGGCTCTATGAAGAATTGTCAGGTAGAGGGGTCAGACTGTTGGTATTCGCTATCAGACAACCCAAAGCGAAAGTTACAGGGTACCCTGGAGATTGTAACTACTAGTCATGGTCAATTGGCAGGCATCAATACTTTAAATGCTAATCGCTTGGTCGCAAATGCATTGGAGTGCAAAATTATTCCTGAATTAGCGTCTTATGACACAGTGTCTAAAGAGGTGCGATACGGTTCGGAGAAAAGCCGTATTGATTTTTTTCTTCAAGATAGTGCTAACCATTTACCCAATTGTTATGTTGAAGTGAAAAGTGTGACTTTAGATATGGGTAATGGTCTTGCGATGTTTCCAGATTCAGTAACTGCCCGCGGTACTAAACATCTGCGTGAGTTGATGGCTGTGGCAGAGTCTGGCAGGCGAGCTGTGCTTTTGTTTTGTGTGCAGCTAAATAGGGCGACTCAGGTTGAGGTGGCTGCAGATATTGATCCTGTTTATGCCGAAACCTTGACTAAGGCCGTTTCCAGTGGGGTAGAGGTCATTGCTTGGAAGATAAAAATAGATCATGAGGGTATTGTTTTAGATCAGCAGATTGACTGTTTAAGTAATCTTCCTTTGAGGGGTTAAATAGATTAAGGATTCTGTTTTAAGGATTATTTTGATTTTTGAAAATATCGGAGTATAACCTTTGGTAAGCGAAAACAAAGAGTAGTGCCTAGGATTGCTATGACTAAAACCCAAAAAATTGAAGAGGATATTTTAACTGGTTCAACAGAATGCCATTTGGTAAGCGTGGGCGCACATAATCAGCAGTTTATGTTGATTCATGAAATGGTTCTGGATCCTTTTTATCGTTTGCGAGCCGACGCAGAAAAGCAGGGGTTCGATCTTTGTATTTGTAGTGGTTTCAGGTCATACGAGCGCCAACTAGCAATCTGGAATGGAAAACTATCGGGTAATCGGCCAGTTTATGATCAATCTGGAAAGCCTTTAAAGTTGAATCAATTGAATGACTGGGAAAAGGTTCAAGCGGTATTGCGTTGGTCAGCCATGCCTGGAGCTTCTCGGCACCATTGGGGTACGGATATAGATATTTTTGATGCGAATGCTATGACTGAGGGATATCAAATTCAGTTGACTCCCGAGGAATGTGAGGGACAGGGGCTTTTCGCACCAATGCACCAATGGTTAACTGGGGCCCTCGCTAATGGTGAACAGAATACATACGGTTTCTTTCAGCCCTATGCTACAGACAAAGGAGGTGTGGCACCTGAGCGGTGGCATCTCAGTTATGGACCGATAGCGAAGCTCTATGGAGAGCAACTTAGCAAGTCTATCATTAGAAAGAAGCTCTCTAAGGACGCAAACTTAATGTACTTAGATGTTGTTCTTGATCATCTTGATGAAATATTTGAGCGCTTTGTACAAATTTAAACTAGGTATCAGTAGGTGTTTATAACTATGGTGAAAGAAGATTCCGTTTGGGCCCTGATGATTGAAGAGGCCAGAAATTTGGTTGACGCAGAGCCAGATATGATGTCGTTTGTGCAGCGTTCAATTCTCGATCATATCTGTTTCGACTCCGCTCTTAGCTATAACCTTGCTAATCAGTTAAATGAGCAAGATCTGTCCTTCTCCAGTTACACCTCTATTATTCAAGATGCTATGGGGGCTGACCCTTCGATAGGGGTCAGCATGAGATTAGATATTATTGCGTGTTTTGAGCGTGATGCCGCCTGTGATAAATATCTCATACCACTATTATTTTTTAAAGGTTTTCAAGCTCTGCAATTACAGAGGATCGCCCATTGGTATTGGACTAATAATCGAAAGGCACTGGCCTATTTTCTCCAGAGTAAGATGGCTGAAAATTTTGATGTTGACATCCATCCCGGTGCCCAAATAGGCTCAGGCATTATGATAGATCACGCTGTCGGCTTGGTCGTGGGTGAAACTACTGTAATTGGTGACAATGTATCGATTTTGCATTCTGTAACCTTGGGAGGAAGCGGAAGTGTTACCGCAAAGCGTTGTCCTAAAGTAAGCGATGGAGTCATGATTTCAGCCGGAGCAAAGGTTATTGGAGACATTACCATTGGCGAAGGGGCAAAAATTGGAGCTGGAAGTCTGGTACTCCATTCAGTGGCCCCACATGTTACCGTCGCCGGAGTGCCTGGTGTTGTAGTGGGAGCTCCTCTTGAAAAAATGCCCGCGTTAGAAATGAATCAAAATCTAGACAATTAAACGGTATACATCATGTCTCAAAAAGGTATTTTAGGTTTGCTCCATCGTCGAGTTATAAAAACGACGATCCACTCAATCCAGGGCTTGACTGCGTCGTTTAAGTCTCAGGAGGCTTTTCGTTGCGAAGTGGCTGCGCTGATGGTTCTGGTGCCAGCAGCATTCTGGATCGCAACTGACAGCCTGCAGTTACTGATGCTTTTGGGCGTTATTTTGATCGTCTTGATAGTTGAGCTTCTCAATACGGGCATTGAGATTGTTGTTGATCGCATCGGATTGGAATTCAACGAATTGTCAGGGCGCGCCAAAGATGTAGGTTCTGCAGCAGTTTTGATGTCTTTATTATTGTTTCTTTTGGTGTGGGGAGTGATCCTCTATGAAAATGTTTTTTCATAAAAACCTCATTCTTTAAAGACATACAGACGCAAGATGCATGATTTGCTTTTCTAACAATAGCTGTCGTTGTTCTGGAAAGCCTTCAAATATAAAGCAGTCTTTTTCATGCGGGCTAAATCGTGCGATAGAGCTCAACTTGTCAATGGTGTAATCTTCCATGGAAATAGCGATCACATCACGATCAATTGATTGAGCTATGGCTTTTGACTTTTCTTTTAAAGTAAAAATATTTTCGTGATAACTAAATATTGGCAGCATTGGGATGTTGTCACTGCATACTGTCCAGTTGATCTCCAGATCAATGCCTAATTTCTTTGATAGTTTCATAAGAAGTTGTTGTAAGGAGTATACGGCCATCAGACATACCAAAATATGCTGTTTGGACACCTCGGTAGAGCGAATGTAAAAGCAGATATTTCCATCGACTCCTTCAAGCCTTTGACCACCGTACAGTTCAAGGGTGCGCTCGGTACAAAGGTCTATGTTTTCAAATAGTAGGTCTAGATTTTCGTGGCTAAGTTGCTTGTTAAGGCTTCTACGATTTTTGATGGTTGCGCTCACAAGGGAGCAGTAGTATCCATTGTCGGAGGAATGGTCTACTTGTCTTGAGGCAGACAATAGTGGTTGGATTTTTTTCTCTAGTGCCTGCATTTCGTCGATCATAGGGTCGTTGCTGCCGGGTAACCGATTAGTCAACAATCTTAGTCGACGGGAAAGTCCATTAGAGAATTGATAGCTAACATAGGTAGAGGCTCCAGTGAATATAAGCCAGGCTAGCATCCATAATAGGAAAATCTGTGAATATGCACTATAGATGGGTTGGCTAATAACTGATATTGTCAGAGTTCCAGCCAGGGCGTCCTCAAGTTCGATGCTATGTCTGAAATTCTCTATTCTTTGTGGAGTTTCTTGAGATTGAGAGCTTTGAGCAATCAATGTATTTGCTACGTCATATAAACTAGCGCTGTAGATAGCTGGATCTTCAGTGGCGTTTCTCAGAGCGAACTGGATTCCGATAATATCATTGCTAAAAAGAGGGGTGCGGATACTTTCAGCCAGTTGTTTGAGGGTAGATCGGCTTTTATCTTGGACTGCCTGATTTGAGAGTTTAGTGGTTTGGGACACAATAATAATCCAGCTGAGAAGCCCAAATACCAAACAAGCTAAAGCGATTAGCGCAGGTAATTTTACTCTTATTGAGTATTGGCGTCGCATTCTCAAACCTTGGATAAATTATTTTCCCTGCATTCTATCCTATTCGCTCAGCTTTTATATAATGGTCACTGGAAAAATGATGGGATGTCATAATGTGAAACAAGTTTTGTTAATTAATGTTTACGGTGAAGATAAGCCTGGCGTCACCAATGCGGTAGCTGAGGTATTGTCTCGATTCGAAGTGACAGTGCTAGATATAGGACAAGCGGTAATTCATGATCAGCTCAATATGGGTATTCTAGTTGCTGTACCGGAAGAGGGGAGTGTTAGTGAGATCAAATCTGAGGTCTTGGCGGTACTCCAAACCTTGGATATGCAAGGTCGGTTTTTAGTTGTTCCTGATGAAAGTTACCAAGATTGGGTAGGCCAGCAAGGGAAAGCTCGACATATTGTAACTCTTTTGGCGCGCAGTATAGATGCTTCCCATTTAAATGCAGTGACTAAAGTTACCGCCGACCAGGGCCTCAATATTGATAAAATAGTGCGATTATCCGGGCGAGTTCCTCTGGAGGGAACTGAGCAAATGGGACAGGCTTGCGTGGAGTTTTCTGTAAGAGGTAATCCTAAGAGTGCCGAGGCTCTTCGTAGCTCGCTACTTGAGTTGGCTGGTCAGCACAATATAGATGTTGCCTATCAAGAGGACACAATTTTCCGTCGAAGCCGTCAGCTAGTTGTATTTGATATGGACTCGACACTGATCGATGCAGAAGTCATTGATGAGCTAGCTATTGAAGCTGGCGTTGGTGAAGAAGTTGCTGCTATTACCGAGGCTGCAATGCGCGGAGAGATAGACTTCACTCAGAGCTTTACCCAAAGATTAGCTTTATTGGAGGGACTTAATGCGGAGGTGCTGCAAACTGTAGCTGATCGTTTACGTCTTAATGAAGGCGCTGAGTATTTGATCTATAGCCTTAAGCAGCTGGGTTACACCACAGCAATTGTTTCTGGTGGGTTTACTTTTTTTGGACAACGGTTACAAACTATTCTGGGCGTTGATTATGTCTATGCTAATGAGCTGGAAATAGTGAACGGTATTGTTACTGGAAAGGTGACTGGAGATATTATTGATGGTCAACGCAAAGCTGATCTTTTACGTGAACTTGCTCACCAGCAAGGGCTGAGTCTTGATCAAGTTATTGCAGTGGGCGATGGAGCTAATGATCTGCCGATGATTAGCATAGCAGGGTTAGGTATCGCTTTTAGAGCGAAACCGGTTGTGAAAGCGTCTGCTAAGCAAGCAATTTCTAATGTAGGCTTAGACGGTATTCTCTACCTACTTGGATATAGCGATAAAGACATTAATAAGTTGCACTGACACCAGACCCACTAGAAAGTGAGGTTATGGCTAAAAGATGTTAAATGCATTGATACTTCGGGTATCATGCCTGTTTTTAGACTTTCAGGGATATTAACAATGGCTAATTACTCTACTAACGAATTCCGTTCTGGATTAAAAGTAATGCTGGACGGAGATCCTTGTTCGATTCTAGAAAATGAATTCGTCAAGCCGGGAAAAGGTCAGGCTTTTAACCGTGTTAAATTGCGTAATCTAAAGACAGCGAGAGTTCTTGAGAAGACGTTTAAGTCTGGAGAGTCTCTTGAGGGTGCAGATGTCATGGATACGGATATGCAATATCTTTATACCGATGGAGATTTCTGGTACTTCATGGAACCTGATACTTACGAGCAACATCAGGCTAATGAAAATGCTGTAGGCGATGCACTGCAGTGGTTGAGTGAACAGGATACCTGCATAGTGACTCTTTATAATGGCTCGCCTTTGTCCGTAACACCGCCCAACCATGTTGAGCTAGAAATTGTTGAGACTGACCCAGGGTTGCGTGGTGATACAGCGCAAGGTGGGAGTAAACCAGCAAGGCTAGTGACTGGTGCTGTGGTTAAAGTTCCTCTATTTCTTGATCAGGGAGATATGGTTAAGGTCGACACCCGTACGGGTGAATATCAAGGCCGTGTTAAATAACTCTGAGACATTCATAAATGCCTTGAGGGTTCTTAGTAATGGATAAATGGAAACCTGGGGCGTCCATAGGTGCTTTGAAGCGTCGAGCTCAAATGATGGCATCAATACGTCACTTCTTCTCTCGGCGTTCTGTGCTTGAAGTTGACGTCCCACTTTTAAGCTCTTCGACAGTCACCGATATTAATATAGAGAGTATTTCCGCGAAAGTTGGTGGGAGCAAGGGTTACCTACAAACATCCCCTGAGTATTTCATGAAACGCTTGCTGGCTTCTGGCAGTGGTGATATTTATTCTATGAGTAAAGCTTTTCGAGATGGAGAAGTAGGTAGTAAGCACAACCCTGAGTTTACAATGCTTGAATGGTATCGTTGTGGCTGGGATGAGCATCAGTTGATTGATGAGGTAATTGATTTAATCTCATCTGTGATCTCTGCACCTGAAAACGTAACCATAGATATTACCAAAATAAGTTATATCGATTGTTTCGTCCATCATTTGGGTTTTGATCCTCAAGATGCTGATTTAGATCGATTGCAGGAGATTGCCGCTGGTTTGGCTTCTGAGAGTTGGTCTGAAGAGACCAGGGAAAACTGTTTAGATTTAATCTTTAGCCTTAAAGTCGAGCCTCAACTACCCCTCGGCATAGCGATTATCTATGATTATCCAGAATGCCAATCGGCCTTAGCGCAGCTTGGTGTAAACAGTGCGGGGCAAAAAGTGAGCCGTCGTTTTGAGGTGTTCTTAAATCGAGTGGAAGTTGGGAATGGTTACCTAGAGTTAACTGATGCCGATGAGCAGCGATCGAGATTCAATAGAGATTGCATTAATAGAGAGAAAAGCAAAAAATCTCCGGTAAATATTGATATCAAGTTATTGGCGGCGTTGGAAGCGGGTCTCCCCTCGTGTGCGGGAGTTGCAATCGGAGTTGATCGATTACTGATGAGTGAGGCAGAGTCTAATTCGATTGACGAAGTGGTCAGTTTTTCCTGGCTGCGGTGCTAGAGAGATTGGTTTTTAAGACGACGGGAAGTAGTGGTTCATGACTTTTGAAGGCTGATCAAAGTTAACATCTCCTACTGCCACCGCAGGGACCCCTGCGACGATTGTGTGTGGTGCAACGGCTTTAAGCACTACGCTTGATGCTGCCACCATTGCACCTTCTCCTATTTCAATGTTGCCAAGAATTGTGGCTCCAGGGCCAATTAAAACTCCCTTGCGTATCTTCGGGTGTCGATCACCAATGTCTTTCCCTGTGCCTCCTAAGGTAACCGACTGCATAATTGATACTGAGTCATCGACAACCGCAGTTTCTCCAATCACCAAGCCCGTTGCATGATCAATCATTACACCGCTACCAATCATCGCGGCTGGATGGATATCAACAGCAAATGTCACTGAAATTCTGTGCTGTAAAAGGAGAGCCATAGAAGTTTTGCCCTGCGTCCACAAGTGGTGTGCGGCACGATAGGCCTGTAAAGATAAAAATCCTTTGAAATATAAAAAAGGCGAACTGTAGAGTGTGCACGCTGAATCTCGATCAACAGTGGCTTGAATATCCCTAGCAACTTTATTTAGAACGTCAGGGTCAGAAAAAATGTCAGACATAATGGTTCGTAGCATTGACGCAGGTGCGGCGATGCTCGCCAGTTTGTTGGCTAAGTGGTGGCTGAGTGCAGTATTGAGATTATCATGATTCAAAAGGGTGCTGACTAAATAATCTCGTAAAAGTGGTTCTTCAGTTGCAGTGGTTCGGGCCTCATCTAAAATATGGTGCCAGACTTTGTCTGATAAAAGGGTGATTTCGGGTTTCATGAGTCTATTTTCCGTTACTAGGAGGCATTATGCCAGCCCGTTCTGGCAATGGACCAGATATCTACGCGTTTTGCTCCAGAGTTTAGCAGAGTGCGCGCTAAAGCATTGGCGGTGGCCCCAGTTGTTACGACATCATCGACAATAGCTACAGACTTTCCTCTAAAAGTTGGTTGAGCACCTCGTCGCACTTTGTTGTGTTGTATCCGCATGGTGAAAATATCACGCATATCCAAGATCCTTTGTTTTTTAGTCTTTAGGTGTTGAGGACTGGAATGTTTACGACGTATAAACAGGTTCTCATATACTTTGGTGTGACTAAACTGGGTTGCTACTGTTCGAGCTATTGAGGAACTTTGGTTAAAACCTCGACTCATCAATTTTCTCCAATGCAGAGGTACAGGAATAATAATGCTTGGTATGCAGGTATCTTGATAGGCCTGTTTAATGGTGTGCGCTAGAAGTCTCTAAAGTTCTTGAGCTTCAGGGCAAAAGGGATTCTTTTTGATATTCATAATAAGTTTATCAACTGAGCCAATTTTATACTCTATGGCTGATATGCATCGACGAAATAATGGGGGTGTCTTTTGGCAGTCTGGACACAGCTTGTCAGGCGCATAAGGGATAGAACATCTAGGACACTTGTTTAAACGCCATGGCAGATTTGCAATACATAGATTGCACAAGCAATTATTATGGTGACTTACAGAGCCCTTACACAGAACACATGAACCTGGAAGGACAGTTGAAATAATAACCTTTGATTTGCTTTTCATAGCTTCTGACACAGTAAACCTCCGTGTTTACCGCAAACTTTTCTAAAAAGAAGTAATAAATTTCAACTCACATTTTCGGTGGGATCTGAATCCTCTTGGTCTTCGCTAGCTAGCTGAGAGGGGGGCTTCGAGCTATTATCCTGCGCATCATTTTCCGCTAATCCATACTCCTCGCTCAGGACTCCACCTGGTACTTTAGGGGCGTAATCCCGTGGAACCTCTACGTCCTCTATTCCTACCAAAGGATTACCATCAGAATCTAGCAGAGATAGATCCGACCCACCCGATTTCAGTAACTGGCGACCAATCTCAGGACTAGCCAGGCGTATTGCACTACTTGCCAAGTGCTCGTTAATCTCTCTATAGCTCTGGGCTACATTAGTCGTTAGGTGAGACACAGTAATAAAATGCTCAGATACTTCTTGTTGATACTTTTTAAGTTGCTGATCACTTTTATCGAGTTTTTTCCGTAGCTCAACAGTTTCAGAGGCATCCAAGTCTGCAGATGGTAAGAACTTACGCGCGATCAATACACCAGCGACAAAGGCTAGAACTGCCACTATTGCCACTGTGAATCCAGACCAACCAATGATGGTCGGAGTTAGCTCGGAAACCACAAACGCAGTTTCTGGAATGCTGGATGCTTGAGTTGATGATGGTGTTGCGATTTCTTCCAATTATCTGACCTCATTAATAATGTCTTATGTGTTCACGATACGCTTAATTACCCCATAGCGGGATTGCTCGAAGCGAAAACATTACTGACAGTATACAGCAGATTTCAATTCTTGTGCTCCTGGGGTTTTACGGTTGAAACGAATTGGTTTGGTCGTTACAGTACAATTTCACAGAGGGAACCCTTGATTAAATGCCATCTCCAAGACAACGCTATTTAAAAGACGTTCAGCAAGAGGGTTTTCTCGCTGATCAATCTCAAGAATCTGCAGTAGCTGCTTTTGAAACCTTATATCTTGACCTTCAATTAAACCGCCGGAAAGATTCTGCCAGCTACGGAAAAAAATTGGTAAGAAGGTTGTTCATGGCGCCCATGGCGCCTATTAAAGGTCTTTATTTGTGGGGCGGAGTTGGACGCGGTAAGACTTATCTAATGGATAATTTTTACGAAAGCCTTCCTTTTGACAATAAAATGAGAATTCATTTTCACCGATTTATGCGGCGAGTCCATCACGATTTGACTACTTTTAGAGGTGAAAAAAACCCTTTGCGCCAAGTGGCAAGAAAGATAGCAGATGAAACCTGTGTTATTTGTTTTGATGAGTTCTTTATCAGTGATATTGCAGATGCGATGATTCTTGCTAATTTATTGAAAGAGCTATTCGCATTAGATGTGTGTTTAGTGACTACCTCGAATATCACTCCTGATCTTTTGTATAGAGAGGGTCTTCAACGGCAGCGATTCTTACCAGCGATTGCTCTTATTAAGCAACACTGCCATGTTATCAATGTGGATGGTGGCGTCGACTATCGGTTGCGTGCTCTTGAAAAAGCTCCTCTTTATTGCACTCCCCTTGACGCTAAAGCGCAAGAAGATATTGAAGCGATCTTCAATCGCCTGGTGCCTGTAGAGGGGGAGATTAGAGTAGCAGTGAAGCTTGAGGTGGAAGGGCGCCCAATTCCAGCTATCAAGGTTTGTGAAGATATTGTTTGGTTTGAATTTAGCGACTTATGCCAAGGCCCTCGCAGTCAGAATGATTATATTGAGATAGCTAAAGAATTCCATGCGGTAATTATTACCAATGTCCCAACTATGGGACTGACTAATAATGATGCTACCCGGCGTTTCATCAATCTTGTTGATGAGTTTTATGATCGTAATGTTAAAATCGCTATATCAGCAGTGCAGCCCCTGCAGAGCCTCTATTCTGGAGGAAGATTGAGCTTTGAATTTGAGCGCACTCAGAGCAGACTTTTAGAGATGCAGAGCCATGAATATCTAGCAAGGCCTCATCGTCCCTAAATATAGGTTAAAAAAAGTTAGACTTTGCGTGAAACAGCCCTTGTATTAGGTCTCACTGATCATTACAATTCGCACCCTTTTTGGGGTTGTCCCAAAGTTAGGTAGGAAAACATGAAAACATACAGTGCAAAAGCAGAAACAGTAGAACGCGATTGGTTTGTTATTGACGCCGATGGAAAAACTCTTGGTCGTCTTGCAACTGAGGTTGCATCGCGCCTCAGAGGTAAGCATAAGCCCGAATTCACTCCGCATGTGGATACGGGAGACTACATTGTTGTAGTCAATGCTGAGAAGATCGGTGTAACAGGTAACAAAGCTAAGGGTAAGATCTATTACTCACACACTGGTTACCCAGGTGGAATAAAAGATATTAATTTTGAGCAGTTGATTGATAAAGCGCCTGAGCGTGTCATTCAGTCAGCAGTAAAGGGCATGTTGCCCCGCGGTCCATTGGGCCGAGAAATGTTTAGAAAGCTGAAGGTTTATGCCGGTGCAGAACATCCGCACACAGCGCAGCAGCCTCAGACACTCGAACTGTAACGGAAACAGATTATGGCAGACACTCAATTTTATGGTACTGGAAGACGCAAGACATCGGCAGCGCGCGTTTTTATGACCTCAGGAAAAGGCGATATCAAAATCAATGATCGTAGTATTGATGTTTATTTTGGTCGTGAAGTGGCGCGAATGATTGTTCGTCAGCCTTTTGAAGTGGTTGATATGGTTGAAAAATTTGATCTTAATATCACTGTTGCTGGCGGCGGAAACTTTGGTCAAGCAGGTGCCATTAGACACGGAATCGCGCGAGCTTTAGTCAGCTATGACGAAAATCTTCGCTCTCCTTTGAGAAAAGCTGGGTTTTTAACGCGAGACGCTAGACAAGTTGAGCGTAAGAAAGTGGGTCTGCACAAAGCGCGTAAGCGTCCACAATTCTCTAAGCGATAACTCTAAGTTCTTCAAAAAGCCCGACCCATTGGTCGGGCTTTTTTTTACCTAATAAAATCAGCTACTTAAGCTAGCTCCTATATCACCCGTTGTTGCTTAAAATAAACAAATCCGGTACCATGCGCAGGCCTAAATTGTCGCGGGCTAACCAATTCAAATTCCGCCAATTTTTGTTACTTTCTATTAAACAAAACGTTAATTCTGACTTGAGGAATCGCCATGAATGGTGAAGTTGTCAATGAGAGCCGCCGTAAATTTTTGTTAGGTGCAACCTCCGTCGTTGGAGGCGCAGGTGTAGTTGGCGCTGCGGTTCCTTTTGTTGCTTCTTGGCAGCCGAGCGCAAAAGCTAAGGCTGCAGGAGCCCCTGTAAAGGTTAATATTTCAAAACTTGAGCCCGGCGCTCGTATGGTCGTCGAGTGGAGAGGTAAGCCGGTTTATATCGTTCGTCGAACCGAAGAGTCTCTTGCGGCAATTAATGCCCTTGACACAGATATTTTGCGAGATGCTGATTCTGTGGAAGCAAAACAACCTGCTTACGTAGATGGAAGCGCAAGAACCCTATCAGGTAAAGAAGAATATTTGATTTTGGTTGGCTTGTGCACACACTTAGGGTGTGCCCCTCTATATCGACCTGATGTAGGTGCAGCGGATCTAGGTGGTGATGCTTGGTTAGGCGGTTTTTTCTGTCCGTGTCATGGATCTAAGTTCGATCTCTCAGGCCGTGTTTTTGCTGGCGTACCAGCTCCTAAAAATCTGGAGATTCCACCCCATAGTTATGAGTCAGATAGTGTTGTTGTAATCGGCATCGATACGGAGGTTGCTTAGTCATGAGTGAAGAAAAAGGTTTTGCAGCTTGGTTTAACTCAAGAATGCCAACACTCAAACGCGAGTGGAACAGGCACATGGCAGAGTACTATGCGCCGAAGAATTTTAATTTTTGGTATTACTTTGGTGTGCTCTCAATGGTCGTTTTGGTTATTCAGTTAATTACCGGAATCTGGCTGTTAATGAGTTATCAGGGTTCTGCAGAGCAAGCGTTTGCGTCTGTAGAATATATCATGCGAGATGTTGATCTCGGCTGGATTATTCGATACGCGCACTCTACAGGTGCTTCTGCATTTTTCATTGTAGTGTATATGCACATGTTTAGAGGGCTCATGTATGGGTCATACAAAGCACCTCGTGAGCTGGTATGGATCTTTGGAATGACAATTTACGTGGCTTTGATGGCAGAAGCTTTCATGGGCTATGTGTTGCCATGGGGTCAAATGTCCTATTGGGGCGCACAGGTAATTATTAATTTGTTTGGTACGATCCCTGTTATAGGTGAAGATCTTGTGCAGTGGATTAGAGGAGATTATCTACTCTCTGGGATTACCTTAAACAGATTCATGTCGCTTCATGCTGTGGCCATACCCATCATCCTTATTGCATTAGTGGTTATGCATATTATAGCTTTGCACGATGTAGGTTCTAACAACCCTGACGGTGTGAGCATTAAAAAGTATAAGGATGAAAATGGTAACCCGATTGATGGTATTCCCTTCTTCCCTTACTTTGTTATTCACGATTTGGTACCCATCGTTGTGTTCCTCTTCGTCTTCTGCGGCATCCTTTTCTTCATGCCTGAAATGGGCGGTTTCTTCCTAGAGTATGCGAATTTTGAAATAGCCAATGGGTTAAAAACCCCTGAGCATATTGCACCCGTTTGGTACTTCACACCTTTTTACTCAATGTTGCGGGCGGTGCCTAATGCCTTTGGTGGGTTTATGGTGATGGCTGCAGCGATCGCAATCCTTTTTGTATTACCATGGCTTGATAGAAGCCCGGTAAGGTCGATCAGATATAAAGGTCAATTTAGTCGCGTTGCACTAATGGTTCTCGCTGCCATCTTTATTATTCTTGGATACTTGGGCGTCAAAGCGCCAACTCCAGCTCGAACGCTTCTCTCGCAACTTTGTACTGTTTTATACTTCAGCTACTTCATTGGTATCTATTTCTGGACCAGGATCGAAAAGACTAAACCAGAACCTGATCGTATTACGATGGATGGTGGTCTCGGATTCTGGAGGACTCTCGGTGCAGTTTTGGTAGTTGCGCTAATGGTGGTTTTGCCGATCACAGCAGTGGGTGCGGAGAGCGGGAAGTCATGCGGCACTATTGACTGTGACGCTTTTGAAGCACAGTTAAGTGATAAAGCGTCTCTGCAGAATGGTGCTAAGTTGGCGGTCAACTACTGTATGGGATGTCATTCTTTTAAATACTCTCGCTGGGAAAGAGTTGCTGATGACTTAAATATTCCTCACAACATGATGCTTGATAATATGGTGTTCACAGGTCAAAAAATTGGCGAGTTGATGACAATTGCCATGCCAGCCGATGAGTCCAAGGGATGGTTCGGTGCTGAACCACCTGACTTAACTCTAGTCGCTCGGTCGCGTTCTCCGGAGTGGCTCTACACTTACCTGCGCAACTTTTATGCAGATGAGTCTCGCCCACTTGGAGTCAATAACAGGGTTTATAAAGATGTAGGTATGCCCCATGTCTTGATCGATCTGCAAGGATTACCTGAATGCCAACCTGGACCAGTTCTTTCTGAGTTTGGTGGTATTAAAAGGGATCGTTTAACTGGTGAAGATATACTTGATGATCCCTGTGGTCGTTTTAAGATTGATAAAACTGGAACTATGAGCCCTGAAGAGTTTGATGTTGCGATGTTTGATTTGGTTAACTTCTTGGCCTATGTGGCAGAGCCAATGGCGGAGCAGCGCAAGCATATCGGTAAAATGGTACTTTTGTTTCTGTTATTATTGCTAGTTCCTGTTGTTCTTCTCAATAGAGAATACTGGAAAGGTATCCACTAGAGATTCAACGTTTACGTTCGTTCACGTACGTAAACCGATAATTTCTATTTTGGGGATGATAGTCATCCTCTGCTAATTAATTTATCAACACCAAATGTGAGGTGAGTGTGCGACGTTCTTCAATGACATTATTTTCTGATCCAATGTGCCAATATAGCCATCGTGTTCGTATTGTTTTGGCGGAAAAAGGGGTTACAGTTGATATCGAAGATATCGATCCAAAGTCTGTAACTGAAGAAATTCTTGAAGCAAATCCTTATGGGACTCTGCCAACTTTGGTAGATAGAGACTTGGCTCTTTATGAGTCAAATGTTGTGATGGAATACCTTGATGAGCGTTTCCCTCATCCGCCTCTTCTTCCCGTATATCCAGTTGCAAGAGCCGAAAGCCGCTTGTGGATCTATAGAATCGAACGAGATTGGTGTGTACTAATTGATCAGATTAAGGCAAGCCCTGATGGCAAAAAGGCGGACGCTGCTCGTAAGGAATTCCGAGAGTCATTGGTCACCATTGCTGGTATTTTTGAAGAGATGCCATACTTTATGAGCGAAGAATTTACCTTGGTCGATTGCTGTTTAGCTCCTATGTTATGGCGATTGCCTGAGTTGGGAATTTCTTTGCCTAATAATCGCCACGTCAAGCCCTTGCATGAATACATGGAGCGGTTGTTTGAACGCCCCTCTTTCCAGGAGAGCTTAACTGATCTTGAGAGAGAAATTCGTGAATGATTTTGCGAACTAACCATGCACTCTAATCGTCCCTATCTCTTAAAGGCGTTTTTTGACTGGATAGTCGACAATCAGTGTACCCCTTACGTTATCGTTGATGCGAACTACATCGGGGTTGAAGTGCCCCAGGAGTTTGTCAATGACGGGCAAATTGTTTTAAATATAGCGCCACGGGCGGTAACTAACTTCGAAATGAACAATGAAGCGGTCTATTTCTCGACGCGATTTGGTGGGATGCCTGTAGATCTCTATTTGCCATTGTTTTCCATTACCGGAATTTATGCTCAAGAGAATGGCAAAGGGATGATGTTTGAGCCCGATGAGACTGAAGAGCCGCCACCACCGCTAAAAAGCAGCAAATCTAATCAACAATCTAATATTGATGATCAAAAGGCTTCGGCTAAACCTAAGCCTGCCCTTAGGGTAGTGAAGTAGATTATCCGCCGACATATCTGACCTGGAGTTTCACATGTCAAATCCTATAGCCATTCTATCTGCCATGCGCACTCCTATGGGTGGGCTGATGGGCAGTCTGTCCTCATTATCGGCCTCTGATCTTGGTGGCGTAGCAATTAGCTCTGCTATAAGCAAGAGTGGATTGAATGCCTCTGATATTGATGAGGTTTTAATGGGCTCTGTCCTGACTGCAGGGCAAGGGCAAGCACCAGCGCGACAAGCAGCCCTAGCAGCGGGACTTCCAGTATCTACTCCCTGTACTACTGTTAACAAAGTCTGTGGGTCAGCGATGAAATCTATAATGCTTGGTGGTAACGCACTGAGGTCCGGTCAGGCATCGGTCGTCGTAGCTGGAGGAATGGAGAGTATGAGTGGAGCTCCGTATTTGTTACCACAAGCACGCCAAGGGTATCGATTTGGGCACGCTCAGATGTTGGATCATATGCAATACGATGGTTTGCAAGATGCTTACCAAGGTGTTGCTATGGGTAATTTTGCAGAGACATGTGCTTCAAAATATCAATTTAGTCGTGAAATGCAGGATGCGTTTGCGATTGAATCATTAAACCGAGCGAAGCAAGCAATCGAGAGGGGCTATTTTGCCAATGAAGTTGCTCCAGTTACAGTAAGCAACCGTCGTGGTGATGTTGTTGTAGACACTGACGAGCAACCAGGAAATGCCAAGCCAGAAAAAATACCTCAATTGAGACCCGCATTCCAAAAAGATGGATCCGTCACGGCTGCAAACGCTAGCTCCATCTCTGATGGCGCTGCTGCTTTGGCTTTGATGATGTCGGATGAGGCAGAAGCTAGAGGATTGAAACCTATAGCCCTGATTCATGGTTATGATGAGTCGGCACAGGAGCCAGAGTGGTTTACCACCGCTCCAGTGACAGCTGTTCAGAATACATTAAAGCGGGTAGGCTGGAGTATAGATGAAGTAGATTTATGGGAAATCAATGAGGCATTTGCCGTGGTTGCTATGGCTGCGATGCATGAGTTGAGTATCCCTCACAGCAAGTTAAATGTTCACGGAGGAGCCTGTGCGCTGGGTCATCCCATTGGCGCCAGCGGAGCTCGTATACTAGTAACTCTAATTCATGCTATGCAACGTAGGGGTGATAAAAAAGGCATGGCAAGCCTATGTATCGGTGGTGGAGAGGCTACCGCGATGGCGATTGAGCTTGTAGGATAATATTTAAGACTCGGTCACGTACTCTAAGCATCTAACAACTTTACGCACACCGCTAGTATTACGTGCAATATTTGCAGCAAGATCCCCAGTGGCCTTGGTGACTGTCCCGACCAAATAGACAACGCTGTCCTCGGTAATAAGTATTAAATCTGAGTAATCAACCTCTTTATTAAAAGCCAACTTTGCTTTGATTTTCCCACTTATAATCGTGTCATTTGTACGCGACACAATAGAGGTCTTACCTCGAATTTGAAGCTCATTGTAAACCTGACGCACTCCTCGATACTCCCGCGCAACGTCCCCCGCGAGTGATTTCATTTCAGCGCTAGAAACTTCTCCTGTTAATAATACCAACGCATTAAATACTGAGACATTAATATGTGATTTCTTTAGTTGAGGATCGGCCTTTTTAATGTTGACCCCTATAAAAGTCCTCATTTTAGGATCATCAATGTCCGCTCCTAGAGTTCTGCCCGATTCGTCAGGTTGTATTGGTTCTTTAGTGACCTCATTTACTATTGAGGTACAACCACCCAGTACAAGAATCAAACCAAAGGTCAAAGCGAAATTGCGCATTTACATCCCTCCAAGGATTTTGTCGTCTATTAGGGCCGACAGACATTGTATTATTTCTATTTGGGCCAGGACTGCTAGCTGGCCTGAAAACTCAGCTGTACTAATTTGAACGTCATTGTAACCGATAGTTCCAACTAATTTGTCGTCATTTTGACCAGACAGTAGCACTATAGTCATACCTTTTTCAATGGCAGCTTCAACAGCTGCGATGAGCTCTGGAGCATTGTCACCAGCACTTGTGACTACCAATAGGTCGATACTTTGAGCGTGAATACTCAACGAGGTAGACAGCTGGTTCCTGTTGGAACTTGCAGCACAGAGCTGGTTAATATTTAAGGCGGGAAAACCAGGCCTTTCAATCTCAAATCCCGATGTTAGATAGTTTGTTAAAAGTTCGGCAGCTAAGATTCCAGACTTGTCCCCGCAACTAAAAATAGTCCCTCCAGCTAATAGTGTGGAGCTAATACTTTCTGCAGCACTAGCAATAGATCCTGAGAAGAGATCTCCCACAACCATTGTGGTTTCGATCATTTTTTGAAAGTGACTAAATATTTTTTGTTCCATAATTTCCAAAACATCCACGCCTAACGTATTTTTCTCCAGAGGTGAACGTTTGCCAGTTAGTCATTCAATGAAGATATTTTTAATCCAGTTTACACTAAACTGAGAGCTGCTTCTTGAATCTCCAGTCAATGCGACCACGTCAAATCTGGCCTGCGTATTATTGCTCATCTTGTAGCTCTGCATATAGATTGCGGCAGCGGCTTTTATCTTTTTTCGCTTTTGCTGAGTAATAGACTCTTCTGCACTACCAAATCGGTTTGACTGACGAAACCGCACCACCACAAACACTAACTGTTCTTTGTCCTGCATTATTATATCGATCTCACCACGGCGAGTGTTAAAGTTACGATTCACAGGGATAAGACCATTTGCCAATAGATAATCATGGGCAAATTGCTCTGCCTCTGCCCCGATTTTTAAGGATGTTTCTTTCCTCGAATGTCTGTCATTGAAATCCATTTCTCTGACCTCTATATTATTTTAAATTGTTAGATTATGGTCGAACATTTCTAACCTTTCCTTGTTGAAACTCTCCCCACTGAACTTGGCGCCTAATGATTCCGTCTGAAAGACTGAGTATTCCAGTGGAACCAAACAGAGGTACCTGTGAGTTATTTTGAAGGCTACTTAAATTACGATGAATTAAAAAAGAGTCATGCCCCCTCGCATAAAGCTGTCTATATGCGATGTGCATCGTTTGGTCAGAGTTTAGTTCAGAGCTTAATTGTCCTGGGAGAGACCATGGCATAGCTGTAAACTGAATCCCACCAAGATCTCGATCTAATCCTGATTGCGAAACCCCGTTATATATTTCTGAGCTTGAATAAACAGGCAAGTCAGCTGCCCACAAGAAGTCCAATGCAGGTTTTATCTGTCGGACTCTCTCTGGGTAGCCCAGCACCACAACAAAATCAATATCTTGCCGTCGTCTAGGGGTATAGATGACACGGCTATTAACAAAACGTCTTAACTGGATACCACGACTTTCACTTAAATCAATTTGCAGAGGTTTTTTAAGGAATTTGGTAAAATCTTTAACTGAATCGGGGTATGTAACTTGATCAACAAGAACACCATTTTTATCTTGCCAGTGGGAGTTAAAGACTGCCGTAGCTTGCTGTCCCCAGTTATTCTCAGGAGCGATAAAAAGAGCTCTGCGGTAGCCTTTTTTCCATGCCTTATCAGCGATTTGTCGTATTTCATCCTGTTGGGAATTACCGAACTGGAACAGATTTGGATTCTGCACGATATCGCCACTGTCTATTCGGTTTAAACTAATTGTTGGTACTTCTAGCACTGACATCTTGGTTAGAGCTTCAGTTTCAGATTGGCGAATTCCACCAATAATCATATCAGCGCCTTCTGCCACTGCGTTTCCGTAGGCTTGCTCTATAGTTTGCAAGGATGTGTCATGAATTCTTACATTTGGCGATTCTGTTCTATTTTGTTGATATAGCTCGTAATAAGCTTCCATGAAGCCATCTAAAAATGTTTGACTAGGTCCTTTGTAATCTCCCTGTAGTGGAAGCAGAATAGCTACTTGGGATGAGTAGCCAACATTATTTTGCCTCTGATTGAACCAACTGGGAGGAATAATTGCAGCGGGATGATTCTTATTATTATTTTTCCAGCTAATAAAATTCACAAACTGGGCATCTTTATTATTTTGATATCGCCTGCCATTTGCAGCCAGCTCACACCATCCAGCAAGGATTGGATCAGAGTCCATAGAGTACTGATTCAAAGTATTAAAGGGTTGCCTGGCTAGCTGACGCCAAATTTTGTTGTGGACATTTGATATATCAGATTTGTTCTCTAACAGGGTTGCTAATGCTATTGAGTTTCGGAGACTAGCTATTGAATCTCCTAGCTCAGTGTAGATATCTGCTCTAATACTCAACAGACGATTTTGATACTGGCTGCCTAAATAGGATTGTAGTTGCAAGAATCGTGGGTCTTCAATGTTTGACAAGGCTGCGCTTGGGTCATCGGCTTGCATATTTAACTCAATACCTAAAAAGGTATATTCAATAAATAGCTGATCAGTCAGCAGATCACTGTTAACCAGAGCCCGAGTTTCTGTACTTCGCTGCAAGCTACCACTTTTGGCAAATAATATGGCCACTTCTAGCATTTCTTTGCCTTGTTGATCTAATAACTGCGCCTGTGCAAATAATAGTTCTGTTTGCTCTAATGCAGTAAGATCCTCTGCCTCAGAAATATAGGTGACAGGAACTCTGCCACTA
>UPTG01000123.1_pt1 | contig 66477 bp, 49 predicted proteins | sample 2160121 | NCBI WGS metagenome assembly UPTG01 (sample SAMN06266255, study PRJEB28933) | marine metagenome | isolation source: Columbia River Estuary | place: USA:Columbia River Estuary, USA | collected 2014-07-27 | reverse complement strand
GCTTATGGACATGTAACCTCGTTAAACACTGCAACAGAAACGGTTGTAAATACTAATACTACTTATAGCGCAGGAAATGGACTAGGTTTAACCGGAACAGTTTTTAGCATAAGTTCCGACCTAATAGGGAAAGTACATAGCATAGGGAATTCCGCCTCAGACAAGATCTCTACAGCCGTAAATTCAATTTCATTTACCGCCGGAAACGCTTTAAGAGCTAAACTTCTTTCGAGCGGAACGTTTCATGTGAGCGGTGATGTTTTAGCGTTCTCTTCCACAATCTCCGACGAAAGACTCAAAGATAACGCAACCGAAATAAAAGGAGCTCTCAATAAAATCGAAACAATGAGGGGCGTCAGTTATACTTGGAATAAGGGTTCAAGAAAAGGACAAAAAGATATCGGGGTTATAGCTCAAGAAGTCGAGCAAGTGATTCCTGAAATAGTTAGAGAGTATAAATTTGAGGTTGGAGAATTCGAAGGCGACGAAAACGAATATAAAACCGTTGATTATGAAAAGCTTAGCGCCGTGCTTATTGAGGCCATAAAGGAATTGTCTGCAAAAGTAAAAACTTTAGAAAAAATAGTATCAGACACCCAGGTTTAATCTAGGGCTTTTTGGTTTCTTGTTATAATTTCAAACATTTGCTGCTTTTGTTGTGGTGTAGATTTGTGCCACTTGTACATAATGTCCTCGCGAATATATTTCATGTTTTTATTCATTTTTTGTATTTCAGATCTTAGTTGATGTATAAATTCAGGGGTTATTGTTTTGATTTTGACGTTTAACTCTAATGCCACTTGAAGTATTTTTCTGAAATCTCCTCCCTGTTTGCCTTTGACAGCTTCATTGTATAGTTCCAGCCGATCTTCAACTTCGTCGTCTGTTAGGTTTTTATTTAAGTCGGGGTGAGTTTTCTTGACTATCTCGCGGAACAATTCATTCATGTCTCCATCTGATAGGTTTTCTTTTTGTTTTTTTCCTGGAGCGACTGACTCAAATGGGTCTTGTATTTTTTTATCTTTACAATACTCTAACATCTTACTTATGAACCTATGACGAACTTCTTCAAATTCTTCAACAAGCTCTTCATATTCCATACTAAGATATAAAGCTTTATGACGTAGCTTTTTAAATTGTTTTCTTAATTGTTTTTGAGCTTGCGGAGCAGAATATTTTACAGGAAGATTTTCTTTTGCGTATTTTTTGTTTTCTGGTTGATATACTCCCAGTTCATATTTTTCTTTTTCTCCAAAGAGATCATCAAACAAATCTTTTCTATTCATATATTATTTTACACAAAAAAGGCGACCCCGAAGGGTCGCCCAAGAATTAAATCTTGCTCGTATTACTGATTATCCGATTGACGCAATTAATTCCACTGTATAATTAGCGGAAGGAACTGTGTCTGCGAATGTTACAGTAGCAGCTGATGTACTTACTGCGGAAACCATGCATGAAATGATTGGATCATTTGCATTTGTGCTTCTCATAAGTGCAATAACAACTGGTGTTGAAGCGAATGTTCTGCCGAACGATATTGAACCAGAGTTATCTGACCCATTAGTTACTGCAGAGCTGATTGCTACTACATCATTAGATGCAATCGCAGCAGCAAGACTGGAAACGTCACTATCTGTAGTGCCTTCGTCTGCGTCACGCTGAGCTTGTAAGCTAGAAACGTCGCTTTCGAGTTCACCTTTGTTAGTGTCGATATCACCAGCAAGACTGGAAACGTCACTATCTGTAGTGCCTTCGTCTACGACACGCTGAGCATTTAAGCTAGAAACGTCGCTTTCGAGTTCACCTTTGTTAGTGGCGATGTCACCAGCAAGACTGGAAACGTCACTATCTGTAGTGCCTTCGTCTACGACACGCTGAGCGTGAAGGGATGAGATATCACTTTCGATTGTAGCTTTACTCATTAGTGTGGAGCCGCCTGCGTTCTGAATTTCGAACGCGCCAGTTCCACTCGAGGCCAATCGGATGTTGTCCGATAGGCTTAATGTTTCGGTACGGAATACCTTTGCCATTAATATTATATACGTTTAAAAAAAACTTTTGGGAACTTTTATTTTTTCCGCAACCCTGATAAACAAAGGCTTTTAAGGTTTTTTAGCTGCACCAATAACTCATGAATATTTTTTTTAATTCATGCGGATAGGCCATAAAATGCAATATAAATGTATCTTCGTTTACTAGTCTTGGGTCTGTATTAAATTCGTTCATTTCGAATATTTTTCTATTAAAACCAAAGCCATCCGACCTTCTTAATATTTCACATAATATTTCTTGATCTCCTCCGCTAGCGTATAACGAAGATTTATCTCCATTGAAGTCTCTCCATTTTGCGATTAAGTTTTTTGTATATTGATGAGATTTAAAAAATAATACCCCGCTATTTAGCATGCAATGATCGCCGATATCTTTTGTCGCAAGTATGAATTTTTTAGGAGCTTTTTCTATAATCGACTCTAGTTTTTTTTCTGGATTAAAAATTAAAGTATCTGAATCCATCCATACAATATAATCGTGATCATCGATATGATTCAGTAGCGCTTGAGATTTTGACCAGTTTGGACTTCCGTTTTTGTCTAAACTTTCTCTATAAACGTAAAAGCTGTAACCCTGCTTTTCGCAGTAATCTTTAATGCTTTTTTCTGAGTAAATAGCGAATTCGGAAATTTCTTTCGTATACAGGCTGACGACTGCAATCTTCTTAAATGGATTAAAACAATTGAATTTATCTTCGGTTTCTTTAATTACAGGTATTTGCGAGCTTATGTATTTGACCCAATCAAAAAGCTTTCTGTGTTTTCCAAATCTATCATTATTGAAAAAATTTAACCATTGATTTTTGAGATTTATTAATTCTTGTTGTTTTTTATTCATTTGAATTTCATTTTATTTTCATCTATAGGGTTTCTTACCCCCCAATGTTCAACTCCACTTTCATCGTACATAGATTCTTTACCTAAGCCATTACCTATATTGAATGTATTTTTGTCGTATTTAAATATAAAAGTCTCTTCTGGCGGAGTTTCTGTGAAAGTTTGAATATACTTTGATTGATTTATTTTTTCAATTATTTTATCTAACACTTCTTTACTTGGGCATCTTTCTAGGTAGTGGCCATAAATCAGTTTAGTTAAGCCATGAAAGTAGGTAATTGGGGCTAGTGTTAGTATATCCTGCCAACCCGACCTTCTTCTTCTTAGCATTAAATCTAATGCAGATTTATGCAAGGGGTTATTTGGAGCGCTTATCATAATATCTTGCGAAAAATCAATAATTTTTCCATGATTTGAATGTAGTGGTAGAACGCATTTTGCGTTTTTTTCTATGATTGAGTTTAATTTTTTATTTGCGTGTCTATCTATATCTGTATATAAGCCACCTTCGTTGACTATTTTTAATAGACGCCATGTGTCAACTTTTGATACTATCGGTGCGTCTTTAATTAAATTATAGTCTATAGTTGATAAATTTTCCTTCAAATATAATTCAACTTCATTGTCGTCTGAAATTACTAGTTCCCATTCTGGGTTTATTTTTATTAGATTCTGTATTCCGTTTACAGCTAATTGATTTGAACTTTCTAATATAGACTTATCTTTCCATGAAATATGGATTTTCTTGGGTATTAAAGATAAAGGCTCAAGGAGGTCATCTAGATTTTCTTTCTGCGAACTTATCCTCATCACAGAAGAGTTTTTAAAGAAATTAGATTTTTGATCCGAAAAGTTTATGGGGTCCGAAAAAACTTCTTTGTTGTATCTTTTATTGTTTAATTCAAAATTAGTTGCAGCTTCTCTTCCTCCGAACTTTATGTCTTGCAGAAAGATAGGTTTTTTAAGGGCGTATACATTATAGTTTACTTGCATTTCAGCGGCAAATACATCCCAGATCTTTTTTTGATAAAAGCCATCAATCATAGCTTTTTGATAGGCTGAAGCGCCAAGCGGAGAGCAAATCATGATTGCGTGACCACTGAGCATGTTGAAAATTTGATATACGTTTTCATCAATTTGTTGGGCGGAAATATTATCAATAGCTTCACCATCATTCATGGCTAGTTGAGATAGGCCTAGATAAAATAAATCTGCATCATTAGGAATATCAATTTCCTTTGGCATTTCTCGATAAAAAGATACGTCGTCCTCTAATATCACGAACGGCTGAAAAGGTCTTGAGTTATCTTGCTCTCTTAAACCCGCTTCAATCATTCTTGCATGACCTATGCTTCCAGATTTTTCTTTTGATATACCTATTTCATAAGGTAGTATTTTTTTGAATTTATAGTCTTTTAATATAGATTCTATATGTTTAGAGTTTTCACTATCTTCTGTTTTTGTTAGATAATAAAATTTAAGATTATTAGTTTTGAGCATCATCTATTATTTTCTTATATACATTAATGTTATCCTGATTGTATGGGCTGTACTTTTTTAGGAAATTTTTATTGTCATCCTTGGTTCGGTCTAGTGTTTCGCTGTGATTTAGTATAGCGTTCTTTAATTGGTTTGCCCCGAAGTCCACATCACAGTCCGGATAATAATAACCTACATCTTCCAGGGTTGAAGAGTTGTGTATTAAGGGTAGGTTTAGAAACAGAGCCTCAAGGTAGCTGTAGTTTAATTCGTTTTTGATTTGATGGCTAACTATAGTACTCCCAAATTTACTTAATGCGTCAATGGAACTCCACCTTTTATTGAAGTAGCAGAAGTCTTTCTTTTTCACAACTTCCAGTCTATTCATAAGCTTTTCAAAGAACGGGTTAAACTTAATTCTTTGACAGCAGAATATGTTTATAGATTTTAATATTTTTTGATCTTTGTTGTGAAGATTTTCCAATATATTGATCGGTATTATACAATTTTTAATAAAAGATATGTTTGGTTCAAAAATGCATATTTTATTGATTTTTTCTTTTTTAAAGCTTGGGTCTAGTCCTTTTTTTTGAAGCTCTTTGATTTTGTCTTCCACGAAAAAAGAGTCCCATATAAATGGAATAACTATAACGTCTTTAAAGTTATAATAAGTTTTTATATAGCTTTTAGAAAACTCATGTTGCGGAGATATCCAGATTTGATCTAGGTACTTAGGTTTATCCAGTGGTAATTTTGGGCTTTTTTTGAGCAGCGAATGGTTGATGTCGTCCATTAATTTATTGCCAAAATGTATTAGTATCGTTTTAAAGTTATTATTCCTGGATTTTAATTTATCATACATTTCTGGAAGCAAATCGAATCCGGCGACTATTACTAGGTCTAAATTTTCATTATCGTCGGCAAGTAAATCTTCTAAAAGCATGCCTTTGTGATCCTTGTTTAGTGTGTGAGTCGGTTTTTTATGGGTGATATAAAAGCATTCGTGCCCGCATCTATTTATCATTTCATAAAGAAATACGATGTTTTGTTGCATTCCGTTGGCCCAAAAGGCAACGGACATATCTAGAGTTATTCCTATTTTCATGACAATAATTTTTTATATTTTTCTATAACAATTGGGTTTTCCGGTGAGTATTTATGAATTGTTTTTTGCGCTTGCTCTTTGTATTTATCTAGATTTTGATCGTGATAATTTAAGGCGAGGTTTAGAGCCTCTGCCCCTAACTTGGTGTCGTAATTAGGGTAGTAGTATCCAGATTCTTTAATCAGCTCAGAGTTGTGAACAAGGGGGAAATTAAAATGTAATGCTTCGAAATACGTATAATTTAAGGCGTTCAATAGTTGGTTTGAGATTATGACATTAGACATATCTGTAAATATTTTAGAAACTTTTATTCTTCCTTTGAATTCTATTTTATATTCTTTTGTTACGTCTAGATTCCACATTAGGGATTTGAAATATTTTTTATCAGTAAATTTTGCCGCGCAATAAACTGTTATTTTATTAAAATCATCTTTACTGAACTTTGTGTAAAATTCCTCAGCTATCATTATTGATGGAAGGCAGTGTTTTGTTATGTTTAAATTAGGTTCGAGTATTCCAATGTTTTTATCTTCACTTGGTTGGTAGTAGCAGGTCTTATTTATCTTGTTCCATATTTTTTCATGCATATCTATATATTTCGGGCTCCAGATATAAGGTAATTCAAATACTTTTTCCGTATTATAATATGTTTTATAGTAGTTGTATGAAAATTTGTAATGAGGGGATATCCATACTTGATCGACCATTTCTGGGCTTATAGCTAAATGATCTTGCCAATTACATCTTTCTATGTCTGCTAAAAGACCGTTTCCATAAACAATATGTATGTTTTTAAAATTTTTATTTTTTTCTTTTATTAATTTTAATGTATTGAGATTAATAAGCCAAGAAGCGTTTAATATAAAAGATACATCTTCACAATATTCTAATAATTCATTTTCTTCTATAATTAAAATATCAGATGGTGGATCAATGCATTCTTCTATTTTATGATTTATGGCAATAATTGGAGTAAAGCCAATACCTTTTAATAGTTCAGCCAGGAATACTATGTTTTGCTGTAGTCCGTTGCTGAATAATCCGTTTTTATAATTAGCAGTAAGCAATATATTCATTGCATTTTATTACACCGCAAATCTTATTTTTTATTCAGAAACTACGAAACTAGCGGGATTTAATGTGGATGTATTGGCAGATCTATTTAGTTTGTCTAAATTAAAAACATAACCCCCGTCCGAATCGGTCAATCCGCTTGAGTTGCAAACTGTAAATTTATTATTTAAATCGTAACTATTATCTAATTGAATACCATCTGAATATGATTGATATGTATAAATTGTACCGCCGTTTGGGGCTGTGCCGCCTTCTGAAGCGTTTTCAAAAGTAATACTGTTTACATTAGAGACTGTTGTGCCTATAGACGCTAAACCAGCACCCAGGCTATTTGGGGATGCGGGTACTGTTCTAGAGGAAAATCCAGCCAAAGTATAAGTTGGGTTTGTTGATATAGATGTTGTTGCTATATTTGCTAAATTTGTAGCAGATACTTGCCAATTAAATGTACCTTTTGTGTCTAAATCCGAAACTGTAATTGTGTAAGAGTTACTCGTTTTTCCGGTGCCTGAAGAATTTTGAGATAGGTTTGGCGGGCTGGTTTGGCTTGAGTCGGTCAGTAAGGTGGGCAAGGAAAGCATTAATTGAGAGCTTGACATATAAAACTGATCAGAAATTCCAGCAGGCGAGCTAGATAAAGATGATGCTAGATTATTTATCGATAAGGTAAGCGGTGAGTTTGCAATATTTACTATTTTGAAAGATTCTGTTGTAGCTCCGTTAGATGATTTTGTTGCGCTAATTTTAAAATTATTAACTCCGCCGTCCCCCTCTACGTTATAACCTCCAGCCAAATAATCTGCGTTTTTGTTTTGTTCGTATGTAGATGTATTTGATACAGCTAGTTGGCTATTTGGGGAAGAATAAATTATTGAGTCAAAGTTTGTCACGTTATTACTTATAGAGGTTGACTCGCTTGATTTTATAGCTTGTTGTGAAGCTGGGTACGAAATTGAGTTTATGGATATAACGGGAATTGTTCCATTGTTAATTTCTGCAGTATCAGCAGTAATTATGGTATCACTAACTGTGTTGAAGTTGTTCTTAGCTTTAAAGGTTACAGCTTGCTCTCCGTCTCTAGACGAATTGCCTAATGCTCCATAAACATTGATTGGTACAATAAATTCAAAACTCCCATCGGGCAGAGTACTTTTTGAATACGAAGATGAATATGAGGTTTGAGATCCATTTGATAAGCCTTGGCTTAGCACTGATATTGATAAATTATTTATCGAGACTCCATTTCCGTCAATAAACACTTTTGAATTAACTACGTCTCCAGCCTTAACTTCCGATACCCCTATTTGGTTTGGAGAAGCTGCAGAAGAAGCTTGTCTGCTTAACTCTGTACCAGTTATAACTGGACCGTTGGCAATTTTAACTTTTACGGAATCTTCATCTGTTGCGCCGTTTCCTGTTCTGTATGCATAAATTTTTATATTATCTGAATTGTTATATATGCCACCTGAATAAGAGACAGTTTTATTTTGCTCGAAAGTATTTAAATTAGAAATAGAAATATCGTTAGAAAGAATTTCGTATTCGATAAAATCTGTGGAACTGTTCCAGTTGCTTATGTTATTATAGAAAGATGTGTTTTCACTTTCTCTTAAGCCGTCTGATCTTCCATTATAAGAAGTTGGGTCAGATGCAGAAATGTTTGGGTAGGTCTGGTCTAAATCCCTAGTTCCGCTGTTATTGGGAAAAGAATCGGATCTAATCGCGTTCCCTGTTGATCCAAAACTATTGAACGCTTGAACCGCAACCCCCTGAGTACCCACTCTGTTTGAGACGGTCGTTGGTATAGTTGCCCTGTAAAAACCACCGTGATCTACAAGGTTGTAACTGGAGAAGTTGGAACCCTGAGATAGCCCAGAATTTAAAATTTTTATTGAGGATACATCACTCGTATTAAAATCAGCATAGATATTAATTTGGTCACCCTGCTTTAAGTGTGTGGAACCAAGCAGTTCTCCAACTTTGGGCGTAGCGTTGCCAATTGAGTCTATTGAGATATTAATGGCTTCAGGGCCTGCCCCTAGTTCTTTAATAGATATTAGCGTTTTTCTATCGTTTGCCTCTCCGGTTATGAAATTTAAACCTTCTGCGTTAAAATTATCCAAAAAACCTTTAAACCTTCTAGTGTGTTGGCCTAATTCTTCTATATTTGAAAGAGGAATTTGTTGCCCGTTTACAAAAGCTTCTCCCATGTAATCGTCATTTGGGCCATCCCACCTTAATTCTACCCTTAGGTTTTCCGCAGAAGCAACTGTTGCGCCTGATAGATATAAGTCTGGGTTTACTGTTTCATAAAATGTTTTATCTGTGACCCCATTATTATCCGAGACGTTTGAGAAAAATAAAAATTCGGCAGAACCCGATATAGTTTGCTGTATTGAAGTTCCAAGTTTTGAGACATCGACTCCTCCAAGCGTTAAGCCGCTGGCAAAATTACCGCTATTAAATTCTACATCATCTGAGGTTCTGACGTTTTGATCCATTGAGACTGATAGGCCTCCAAAATATAAGTTATCAAAAACGCCAGTAGCCCAAGCTTTGTCAAGCCTGCCTACTCCGCCTTCTCCACTATTTCTTGGTACTAAATTCCTTGTAGCCATTACTTATATTACACGAATATTATCAAAAAGATATATCTTTAGTAAATGCTTCTGGACCAGTGTCGTATCTCCACACATTAGCTCTTAGTTCTAAGTCGCCATCTGCTTTTAATATCCACATCGGATCGGAAACAAAAGGGTGGTTTGTTGGAACTATGTCTCCAAATTCATCTTCCTCAAAAGCTTCTTCGAGCAAGAATCTTTGCTCTTTATAGTTTCCAGAGACCAGAGAGATTCCGGTGTTGGAGTTTATGTTGTTTATTCTTTCCTCTAGATTTTCTATATGTTCGTGAAGATGTAATCCTGTAGATAACAAATCCCCACTCAGGGAATCTATATGTTGCTGGAGATGTAATCCTGTAGATATCAAATCCCCACTCAGGGAATCTATATGTTCGTGAAGATGTAATCCTGTAGATATCAAATCCCCACTCAGGGAATCTATATGTTGCTGGAGGTGTAATCCTGTAGATATCAAATCCCCACTCAGGGAATCTATGTGTTCGTGAAGATGTAATCCTGTAGATATTAAATCACCACTAACCTTAATTAGCGATTCAGCTATATTGATTCCGCTTACATGAAACGCTTGACTCGACCCTTTTTTAGAGTAAAAAGTTTCTCCCGATATATCCTGAAAGATTCCGGTTTGTAGCGCTAAGTTGTCTATAAAGGAATTTTCTGTAAAGCCACTAGCAGAGCGAAATACTTCTCCCGATATATCCTGAAAGATTCCGGTTTGTAGCGCTAAGTTGTCTATAAAAGAATTTTCTGTAAAGCCACTAATCGCAGTCGAACTGTCAGACAGAACATTTTTGAACTGACCTATTTCGGTCTGTATTTTTTTTCCCTCGATTAAAACAAGAGGGTCTAGCGCTTGCTTTCCTATTGCATATTTATCTTGTCCTATTTTTTTAATAGGATGACTTATCTCGAAGAAGTCCATTATTTAGCCTTCATGGTGTCTCCCTCAATCTTCCACAGGCTAAAGTCTGTATCAAAAGGAGGTTCTCCATGTATTGGGATAAGATAATTGCCCTTAGTCTCCCATACGCTAAATTCAGAATTGGGATCTTCCGGAAGCTCTTCAACTGGGAGCATGGAGTCTTTGTGGGAATTGCTTTTTTGCGGCTTTTCGATTTCCCATAGATTAAAATTGTTCGTGGGAACAACATCGTAAACGCCCGTATCCTTGTAGGTTAAAGAATAGGTGACCGTAAAACCTGAGATTGTGTGTGGTCTTTTTATGAAAATACCTCCAGCCTCATCGTTTTGTATTTTTACCGCCATGTCCGACTCTAGGTATATTATATCTTTATTTAACGGGGAAACAGGTTCTCTATTGTCGTACCTTCTGTTTTTTGCCGTGTGAAACTGAATCGGATAGGGGGAGTGGTTAAAAATAGTGACATGGTCAAGCAGTCCCCTTTTATACATTTCGTTAAAATCTTCGAGCTCGTAAGAGTTTGTCAAGCTAGCTCCTACGTTTTCCTGCCTAATCCCAAACATAGTATCAGTATGAAAATATTCTGTTTTATCTACGCCCCTATTGGGGTCTGTATATTCTGCATGTATAAAGTAATCTGGATGAAACTCTTCTGGCGTATTCGCGTTCATTCTTCCATTGTTAAAATAAGTTCCGTATATATCATCAAACAAGCTTCTGTCTGTGCCGTAATTCTGCCCTGTAGAATACCCGTATCTATGATGGTCGGGGATGTTCTCAAGCAATATAAAATCTTCTTCTATTTTTTGGTTTACGGTTTTAGTTTTTAATTTCCACTGTTGGGATAATTGCCTTGATCTAGGGATTCCATTTTCGCATACATTTAAGGTTCCTCCTACGTTATCTAATTTACCTATTACGGCATTCAGTAACCTATGGGTTTCTCCATCGTGATCTAAATCGACCCCTTTTCGAATCCCTGATAATTGACGAGAAATGCCAGAAAGTAATTCGTGGGTTTGTACGTCATGATCGAAATCAACCCCTATATGTATGTCCGCAAGCCCCCCTGAGATGCCAGAAAGCAATCTGTGAGTCTCTGTGTCGTGATCTAGGTCAACACCTATATGTATGTTGGAAAGTTCTCCAGACAACCCAGAAAGCAACCTGTGTGTCTCTGTGTCGTGATCTAGGTCAACCCCTATATGTATATTAGAAAGTTCTTCAGACAACCCCGAAAGTAGTCGATGGGTCTCTATGTCATTATTATTGCCTAGGGCGCCAGATATTCCTGATAGTAGCCTGTGGGTTTCTCCGTCGTTATTATTTCCTAATGATCCAGATATTCCGGATAATAACTTATGAGTTTCTATGTCATTATTATTGCCTAGGGCGCCAGATATTCCTGATAGTAGCCTGTGGGTTTCTCCGTCGTTATTATGTCCTAGCGATCCAGATATTCCCGAAAGAAGCTTATGGGTCTCCTGATCGTGTTCTAGATCAACCCCTATATGTATATCATTTAGTACCCCTGTGAAATTTTGAATAGCTCCAGATATACCTATAAGTATATTGTTGGTGGCATCCATATCCAACTCCAGTACGTCGGTAGCGGGCTCCCACCTCCCCGATTCAACGCTCCACCTGTAGTCAAAGTTTGGCGAGGGAGATAAGTGGTCAAGTTTCGTTATATCAGTATATAACGGATTGTTTTTAAAATCTTCTGGGTTCTTCATGCCAGAAGTTATTACACCGAAATTTTAGTCTCTATCTAGAGGGTGCTTAATGCCCCTTCTTTTTGAGCTGTATTCTTTAAAGAATTTCTTTTGTATGGGGTCATAACCGCATTTATCTTTTCTTTCTTGGCTTAATTCTTTACTTTTGTCTAAAAAGTCTCCATATGTGCCTTTTTTATTATTTGTTTTATCTTTAAAGGATTGTTTATCAAAAGGGTCAATCTTGGAATCTATAGATGTCTGCGGGGAGTAGAATAATCTGTTCCATTTCAATCCTTTTTCGTCTATATAGACATGCTCATCGTTCATTGATTGCATTAAGTCTACAGTTTTACCGTTTTCTGGGTGTTCGTATGTATATAAAGGCATTATTCTAATATTCTTTCTAGTGTGTTTTTGTATGTAAATTTATCTCTAAGACTCACTCCCTCTTTGTTTTCGTTTTTGCAGACCAATTCTGCTCTTTCCATTGCTGATATAAATTCTTCTTCATCAAAAGTGTACATGCTTCCTTGGTTAAACGTCGCCCCTTTGTGAAAGAACATGTTGTCGTATATCTCTTCTTTGCCGTCTGGCTCTATTAGTATGCAGTTTTCTTTAGTAGCCCAATCTTTGTGGCTTGTTGAATTTAAGACAATACTCCACTTCCCCAAGCAGGAAGCGTTAAAAGATGGAAGATTCCAACCTTCTGCGCCACTCATTCCTCCTATATCTATATCTATAGAGTTTAAGAAGTCATTTACCTGCGCGTTTTGAGGCAGGAATGGTAGAAAATTTATATTTCCATAAGCTTTTCCTTCTAGCGTTTCCCTTAGGATAGATTCCATTTGCTCTTTCTTGAAGAAGGGGTTAGTAACACAGCAAGTTAATTGATAATTATAATTGTTTCCGTATTTCTTGATCCACGACTTTATTAACTTAGCGGTATGTTTCCTTTTCTCAAACTTACCCATCAATCCAAAGTGAACTTTATCGCTCATGTAAGATTTTTCTGTTCTAAAGAAGGTTTCGTCAAAACCTAATGGGGCAAAGCTACTGCCAGAGAATTTGTCTGAAGCGTAAGAGCTGCTAAATACAAGCTTGTCCTGCATAGATCCTAGATTAATTTCACTATCGGTAGGCTTATCTAATTCAAAGAAAGTATAAAGTATTTGCTTTCTGCTTATCCTGTTCTCTGAGCCGTTCAAATGCCACATTTGTAATGTGGTCGTATCCTTATTTAGTTTCGTGAACCTATTATTTATAGAGTCCTCTAACCAGTCCTTGAACTCTTCAGTCTGTTCGCCGAAAGAATTAATATCAACCTTACCTATAGGAAACAAAGCTAAATCTATACCTTTCTTGAAGATTTCTTTCAGTATATTGAACGAAACATTCCCAAAAGATAAGGAGTTCAGCGGGGCTTTGAATATTAAATTATTCATCAGAATGGAACTTCGGCAAAATCATCTTCTTCGATCGGCACGGATTGCTCCTGCTTGTTGCCGCTTTGCTGTTCGTCGCTAGATTTATCTAAAAAGGTTACGAGGTCAGCTATACAAAACAGCTTACTTCTAGCTTCTCCGCTTTTGGAGTTCCACGTATTTAATTGCAACCTTCCTTCTATTAGAACTTTCCTACCCTTGCTGAGAAATCTCGAACAGTTTTCTGCCGATTTGTTCCAGGTCTCAACATCTACAAATGTTACGGAATCGTTAATTTTGTTGTTTATAGCTATACTAAAATTACAAACAGGCTTTCCTGACTTGGTTGTTTTACAATCGGGATCTTTGGTAAGGTTCCCTAACCCTATAAACTTATTCAAAACTAAATTCCCCCTTTAATTCTTCCCTTACGTGTACAACCGCTGAGTTGTGAATGTTTATACATCCCTGTATACTTAATTTCATTTTATCTCCTATATCTTTCCATGCCATAACTTTGTTTCTTGTTCCTATAATATATCTCATTTTGAATATTTTTTCAACTCTCTTGTCTGGGTGGTGTTTTATGATTGATATAACTTTATCAAACATATCTCTTTTTAGTGATTCTGCCATATTTTCTTCGTTTATGTTTGGATTCTCGGGCATATTCTCTATATACTCAGAGTTGAATACCGGCTTTCTCTTGTTTTTGTTGTATGCGTTTAAACATGACCACTTGGTCTCGTTCCCTAGGTAGGTGCTAAATTTTGCGCCCCTAGATTCGTCAAAATTGAGTGCTGCCAAATAAATCTTATATTCCTTGTCTTTTATTAATTCAGCTCTATCTATGTAAGGATTGTCGTTTGAGGAATAAGCATTCACCATATCTAGGTAGATCCCACTGTGTCTCTCTACTAGGTCCTGCAGGTTTCCTTCGACGTTCTTGTCTTCCTTTATTTCGTTTATTATTTCTAGATCAGATAAATTATTCATAATATAAATTTCAATATTTTCCCTACCTCATTATTTACCTTGATCATATCTTCAGTGTCAAAGTTATTCCACTTTATTCTAAAATTAGATTCTTTATTTAGTATTGGGTCGTTTTGTTTTTCGTCTTCGTTCGGGGGGGTTATTCCTGATCTGGAAACATGTATCGACGATCCCCCTGTGCTATGTATCCATTCAATTTCGTTCTGAAACCTAACGTCGGTTATAAAAACAAATTCATTACTCCCTTCTAGGGCTTTTAGTTTGCCTTGCACTTTTTCTATCCAACAATTTGGGTTTATCTTCCTTCTTATGTGGGTTCCGTAGGTAACTAACAAGGGGCGGATGATTTTTTTCTCTTCCGTGTTTTCGGTAAACGCTGATATTCCTACGTATTTACTTAAGATAAGATCCGCCTCTTCTTTTAGTTCGTCCGCAAAAGCCATTCTTCTATGTTTTATCCCTTCCTTATCCAATAAAGGTTTACAGAGTTCGTAAAATGAATCTTTGCCCGATCTCGCTAATCCTGAAATTCCTAATATCTTCATAGTTTTTATGCTCCAAATATACTCCTCATATTTGAGGATAGCTCATGCATTCCGCCGTTAGCCAGCATCCTAGACACGGAGTGGTACGAGACTAATTCATCATAGTCTTCATCCATTACGTCATGCTTTAATTCGTTAGATATTATTACTGAAGAAAGCTTCAACCGCTTCCCCCTCTTGTCCAGCATCTTGATTAACGCCACCGTACAAGCTTCAATTTCATCCTCGGCGGATAGAATCACCGACCAATCAGAACACTTTATTAAAAAGTATCTATCATCACTTAAATCTATAAACTTCATGAGAACAGTATATCATCAAAACTCAATAATGTCAATATCTTATATTTATATATTAATAAAAAATATAGTAAGGAACTCTATACTATTAACATCGTACAATTTTTTCAACTACTAAAGTTGATTTTTATGAATTCTGCTTGACGAAAAACGAATCTCATGTTACTATTGTCGGCATGAGGAAATTTATACAGATACCAATGGTAATACAAGAAGATGTGATTAGTGGAAGATTAATAGGAAATGATTTAGTAGTATATAGTTATTTATTAACGAAAGGTGGACACGGCAAACCTATATTCTTTTCCAATAATAAAATAGCAGAAGACCTAGGAGGGATGTCCTACGGCAAGATATCAGCAAGCATGAAGAGGCTTTCCAAGAACAACCACATAAAAAGAAGAAAGACTGCAAACAAAATGTTAACCCAGCTAAAAACATTTGTGATAGAGGGCAAGGTTCTAGTAAACGGAAGGGTGTCGTGAGAGTTTCCGTAAGAATGGAAGGGGGCTTGGGCGACCATTTTGCAGCAAACAGGTTTATACCTGCAATAAAACAGCTTCACCCAGATTGTACTATAGATCTTTTTTCAGATACAGAAGGAAACACAGCACAATCAAGTATACTAAGCGCCATGTGGCCGTCTCATTTTGAAAACATATTTATCATTAAGGGCAAAAAATACAATAAACTCAAAATCAAATGCTCTAATTTCCCTGAAGAACTTCATCCCGGAAATATAAATAATGTCCCAGATGAGATTAGGGCAAGAATGGAATCCTCTTACGACAAGTTTTACGATCTTCATATAGACTCACTAGAATGGCTGAATCACGAGTATGACTGGTTCAAGAGTTTTAATTTTTTCCCCGCGCCAGAGGTTCAACCAAAAACCGGAGTAGAGCTCCCTGACAAATTTGTGCTTGCACATCTATACGCTAGGGACGGTGCTGACTCTAACATGGAAGATTGGTATATAAATAAATTAATAAAAAACATAACACAAGACTTTCACCTGGTAATACTTTACGACAAAAAGTCGGAGCACAAATACTCAAAACTGATGAACGAAAACTTAGAAAACATATCTTTTCTCTCTCTATCTCTTGAGGAAATATTTTACGCATCAAGTAAATGTATAGCTTTCTTTGGTATTGATTCTGGGGTTAGATATATACCCTACCACCTAGGAAAGCCCACGTTCACCTTTTCAAAATATTGCGAGCAATACGGAACCGTACAATATTCTTATCTTATACGTTGGTTATTTAACGAAAAGTTTGTATTCCCATTGCATTATGACATAAAAAGCGCGTCTAGAATAATAAAAAACACATTAAGGAATCCGGCGTACAAGCTCTACCCCTTCTTGCTGGATAATATAGAGCAGCTCGTAGCGCAGAGAGACATAACAGAGTATATCACGGAATGAGAACAGCATTATTATTTAGCGGCAAACTCGGAGACTGGAAGCATTGCGTGGAGTCAATTACAAAAAACATAATCTGGCCATTAAGGCCAGATATCTTCCTTACAACCTGGGAAGACCAACCGTCTTACGACTTTGCTAATTATTACAACCCTGTAAAACGGGAAATACTTAATTTTGAGAAAACAATGAAGCTATTGGATCCAACAAAGAACTTGCCCTGCGAGCCAGGCCCCGGACTAATTCCGATGCTGGTAGGGGTAAAGGCCTCAAACACTATGTTTCGCAATTACGCTTCGTTGAAAAAAATTAATTACGACTTAGTCATAAGGCTAAGGCCGGACATACAAGTACTAGAGCAAATAAAAACTCACGAAATAAAAGATTGCTTAAAAAACAAACACATTAGATTGCCGTTATTCGAAAGTGACAATATTTATGATCATGAAAAAGAAATGAAAAATGAATTTAGCTTTAGTTTTGTGCATGAAAAAGCTTCGCTACCAAATCAAGTTAACGACCAATTAGCAATAGGAAGCCCAGACCAAATGAGTAAATATGCCAACTGCCTGTCTAGCGTGACCACATCTATACAAACTATGTGGGAGAGTGGGTACCCAGAATACATGATTAAAGTCCCCGAGTCCGTAATAACAACATGTCTGAACATACAACAATGTAAATACAAACAATTGACAGGTACAAATTCCTTTGGTAATATAAAAACGATCCTATGCAAAGATGGTAAAAAATGGAGAAACAGGGGACATACATCTACAATAGCTGAATGAAAATATTCTTTCCAGATATACATATAACCCTAACTAAAAACTTAAGCTTAAGCCTGGAGAAGCTTGGGCACCAATTAATAATTCCCTCTGAAGAATACGAAATATCAGAACTACCTCCCCAAGGGTGGGCGTGGAACAAGTCTCACTCAAGGAAATCTACTGAAAAGTATGGATTTGCAAAAAACACTATCTATGCCAGCAAAGAAGAAATTCTCGACATAAAACCAGAGGTTATATTTGTAAGCGCGTTTGAGAATCAATTCGAAGTTATAAACGTATTGTGGCAAGAGGCTAAAAAATGGGGAGCTAAATTAGCGTTTTATAGCGGAAATGATTATTGGGATACCGCTTACCCATGGGACATAATACAGAACTATATGCCCGCAGATCAGCTGGCAGCAAGGCTTTGCGAAAAAAACAAAAAACACTACTTCCACTACAGGCCATGGATTGATTACGAAATGTTTTCCTACGAAGGCGTGAGCGATTCAGATATAATAGGAACCTATATATGCAATTATAAAGACAATTTCCCCGAAGACTTCGAATGCTACAACAAAATAAAAAAAGCAACCTCAGCGGATTATTTATTATGCGAAGATAAGACTAAAAAAGAGACGTCTGAAGTGATGAATAAAAGCTGTGCAACACTGCACATTAAGAGACTAGAAGGCTATGGCTTCGCAGTCATAGAAAGCATGGCAAAAGGTAGGCCCGTATTCTTCTGGGAACCTTTAACGGAAGGAAAGAGCTATCTTCAATGGTTAAAGTTAGGCGTAACAGCCTTTACCTTCAGAGATCTAGGGGACTACATATCTCAGTTAAATTTCTTTCTCTCCAATAAAGAATTCAGGAATGAGGTTCAATTAAAATGTTCTAAAAAAATAAGAGAGATAATAAACAACGAAGAACAAAACACAAAACTAAATAACTTTTTAAATAATTTATTATAATGAAACTACTAATAGTGCTACCGACCAGATCCAGACTAGATAGGTGCGTCAAGGTGTTAAAATCATATATCGCATTATCCACGCATAAAGAAACCAGATTTGTAGTAAGCTGCGACAACGACGATTTGTCGATGAATCAAAAAACAACCATTGATACAATAAACTCCCTACCAAATACAACCATAATATTTAACGAAAATAAAATGGTAAAAAACGGCAAAGTTAGTGAATTTACAACAAAGATATGTGCAATAAACTCAGGAGTAAAGGGTCAGGATTTTGACGTATGCTTGCTTGCTAGTGATGACATGCATCCTGAGCTCATGGGTTACGATTCCATCATAATTAAAGATATGATTAATTTTTTTCCAGACACAGACGGAGTTCTTTGGTATAACGACGGATACCAAGGCGATAAGCTAAACACCTTATGCATACTAGGAAAAAGTTATTACAATAGATTTGGGTACATATACCACCCGTCATACATAACTCTCTACTGTGACAACGAATTCACTAAAGTTTCGCAGAAATTAAAAAAGTGCAAATATATAAACAAAACAATTATAAGACACAAACATTGGTCTCACAAAGATAACGACAACTCGAGAGATTCTCTTGATAAAAAAAACGATGTCTTCGCGGGGCACGATGAATACAACTTTAGAATGAGAGTAGAAAATGATTTTAAATAAAGAGAGAATTGTGTTTATTCACGCCCCCAGAACCAGCGGGACATCCATAGAAAACGAAATATTAAAAAACCAACTAGTTCCAGACAACCAGAAACATTTAAGAGCGAGCCAGATTAAGCGCCATTTAGAAAGCAAGTGGAGTGACTATTTTAAGTTTACTATAGTTAGAAATCCATGGGATAGGGTTATATCTTTTTACCACCAAATATTTCATGAAGCTTATGGAATAAGAACTGGAAAAAGCCTATTGTTCTTTCTCGAACACTACAGGCCCGCCCCCTGGGAATATGGACTGCAGTGCTCTGACTACGCTGACGAAAAGATGGACTTGGTAATTAAGTTCGAAAATAGAGAAGAAGGGTTGAAATCTCTAGAGAATATTACGGGTATCAAAGTTGACCCTAACAAAAAATCAAGATCAAGAGATAGAGATAAAAAAAACTATAGAGACTACTACGACGAAAAAACAAAAGATATAGTGGAAAAATCTTTTGCAAGAGATATAGAGCTTTATGAATATGAATTCTAAAATAAAAGTATCGGTAATTAACGGAACAGAAGAGACCTTGCGAGACCCAATACTAGGAAGACCATTCTCCCACAACCTGGAACTCATAGATTATACAGAAAAACACAACGAAGCAGATGCTATATTACTATATCTAGATTACCTGGAATGCGACAGGGACTTTGATAGATTATCAAATACAGATATATATAGAAAATACGGAGATAAGTGTTTTTGTTTAGCGATGCACGACAGCCCGAATTTCGCCTATAAAGATAATATTTGCACTAAATTCATATGTCAACCATTGATGGGCCCTGCAGAAAATTCCGCTCGAAAAATAATACCAATACCACTAACCATGAGGCATTTTGAATACGAGATGATTGAGGATGTTTTTTTCATAAAAGAATGCAGGGCTTCCGATAAAGTAAATAATTTTTGCTTTACAGGGCAAACAGGATATGCGAATAGAGATAGGATCTTCAATTATAGTCTACCAAAGTTCGATAAGCAGAAGACAAAACCTATCTGGCATATAAAAAACAAGGAAGAAAGAATAAAATTAAATAAAAACTTTTGCAAAAGACTATCTCTCTCTAAGTTCTCTTTTGCGCCTAGAGGGGCGGGTAGCAGTTCATTCAGGCTTTACCAATCAATGATGTCAGGGACGATCCCTATAGTTTCAGGTATGACTGATTACCCATTTCAAGATGAGGTTAGTTGGGATTCTATATGCGCCAGGAGAATCACAGACCCAATAGACCTTCTCTCCATCAACGACAACGAGTATAAAAAAATAAGAAACAACGCAATAAATTTCTGGGACCAATATGTAAATATAGAAAATTGCGACAAACACCTATTCAACAAATACATCAAATGAGCAATTTATTTTTAATTAACTACGTAGACGATAGGCATAAAAAAAGCGTAACAAGAGAAGCTAAAATTCAAAAAGCTAGAGCCATTGAATGTGGATTCAAGGAATCTAATTTAATTCATTGGAATTTCGAAAAAATATTCAAAACAGAGTTCTACAAATCAAACCAATCAATACTCGATGTACCTAGGGGTGCAGGATTATGGCTATGGAAGCCTTACATAATACATGAAACATTCAAAAAAGTAAATTATGGAGATATTGTAATATATAGTGACACAGATATATATTTCGAAAGGTACCCGCAAAAACTTATAGATATATGCAATAAGTTTGGCTATTTCTTCAGGAGGACAATTTTTAAACATAAGGAGTATACAAAAAGAGAGTGCATGATATCAATGAATGCGGACAACCAAGATTTTTATGAAAGTTTTCATATTACAGCAGGTTTTCAATTTTTAAAAAAGAATGACAAGAATATTAAGTTTATAAAAGATTGGTTAGATTGGAGCTGCAAAAAAGACGTTATAGATGATTCTCGGGACATCAACATTAAGCAACTTCCCACATTCAAAGATCACAGGCATGATTTATCTATATTCTCAATACTACATAAAAAAAGAAACCTTCTCGCATTCAATAGCCCCGGAGTATGTGTGTTTGATTTTTATAATTTAGGTTTATACGATGTAGCCTTCAATAGCATCGAGCATAAAGAAAACGAAAAATACTTAAATGAAAGAATAATAAATGGACAAATATAACGAAACATTATTTCAAACAATAAATGGTGGGGATTATGCATAAAAAAATGATTAAATTAATTATATTTGACCTAGATGGAGTATTAGTTGAGTCTCGCGAATTACATTATATTGCGCTTAACAAAGCTTTATCTGAAATAGGAGATCAGTACACAATAAGCAAAGAAGAACATCTCTGCAAGTATGACGCGCTTACAACAACGCAAAAACTAAACAAATTAACAAGAGAAAAAAAACTACCAAAAGAACATCACAATAAAATCTGGCAACTTAAACAACAAAAAACATTACAAGAAATAGATGCTTATAAGCATGACCACAGAATAATAGACATTCTTAAAAAATTAAAATCGCAAAATTATAAAATTGCATGCGCAACAAATTCAATAAGAGAGACTTCAAAATTAATGTTAATAAGAAAAGGTTTTTTTGATTATATAGATTTTTTATACTCAAATGAAGATGTAAATAACCCAAAACCCAATGCCGAGATATACATGCGCTGCATGATAAAAGCTGGAGCTAGCCCTGATGAGACGGTAATCATTGAGGATTCCCACATAGGAAGAAAGGGCGCAATAAGAAGCGGCGCACATTTATGTGCAGTTAAGGACTGTAAAGACTTGACATTTAATAAAATTAACAGTACTATACTTAATGCATATAAAAAATCGCAAATTTCACCAAAATGGCAAGGAGATAAAATGAACGTATTAATACCTATGGCTGGAGCTGGCTCCAGATTTGAGCAGGCGGGATACACCTTCCCAAAGCCCTTAATAGATGTAAACGGTAAACCCATGATACAGAGGGTGGTGGAAAATTTAAACATTGATGCAAGACATATATTTATTGTTCAAAAATCTCACTACGAAAAATATTCCCTACAACACACTTTAAAATTAATATCTCCGAATTGTGAAATAGTTCAAGTAGAAGGTCTTACTGAGGGTGCGGCATGCACAACATTACTTGCCAGGGAATTTATAAATAATAACGAACCATTAGTCCTTGCCAACTCAGACCAATATGTGCAATGGGAAAGTAATCAATTTATGTATTCATCTATGGCGAATGACATAGATGCCTCGATATTAACATTCCACTCGAAACACCCCAAGTGGAGTTACGCAAAACTAAACGATCAAGGTTTTGTAACCGAGGTTGCAGAGAAAAAACCCATCAGTGAACATGCTACAGTTGGGGTGTATTTCTGGAGAAGAGGTGTGGATTATGTGAGATCGGCGGAGCAAATGATAGAAAAAAACATCAGAGTTAATAATGAATTCTATGTATGCCCCGTATATAACGAAGCTTTATTAAATGGAGCCAGAGTAAAAACTTTCCACATTGAAAAAATGTGGGGACTAGGAACCCCAGAAGATTTGGAGACATTTTTAAAACATGATATTAATCTCCCATAGAGGCAACACCGAAGGCCCAAACACAAAAAGAGAAAACTCAATAAGTTACATACAAGAAGCTTTGGACTTAGGGCTTGATGTTGAAATCGATATTTGGGCGAAAGAGCAATTATGGCTTGGTCATGATAAGGCTGAAAATCCGTGCCCAATGAAATTCTTAATTCAGAATTTTAGACACTTATGGATTCACTGTAAAAACCTAGAAGCTATGGATTTATTAAGCGAATTTAAGATATTAAATTATTTTTGGCATGAATCAGACGACTTCGCATTAACTTCCAAAAACTTCATATGGACATACCCAGGAAAGAGAGTTAGCAACAAGAGCGTTCTTGTTGTAGGTGACGCAAGAAACTATGGGGGCCCACCATGTTTTGGGTTGTGTTCTGATTATTTAAAGTGAACCGCTGGAACCCTCACCAATTAAAAGGCGAATCAGGGCAGGAGCTCGAGTACGTATCTAGTTTCACTAATTTTGCGCTATCCCTACAAAAAAAAATACTAAAAAGGTTCGAAAAGTTAGAAAACTCTGTATCAATAATAATACAAGGGCCAATAAACGATAGATCAATAAAAACAATAGACCACTATTTAAAATATGGAGAAGTAATAGTTAGTTGTTGGGATAACAATAATATATCAAGATTAGATAAATATAAAGATAAAATAAAAATAGTAATTAATAAATATTCAGACTTGCCAAAATTTCACAAGAAACCTGGCGGGCAAGCTCCGTGGATATACCAACACTTTACTACATTAAACGGGCTTAAGGTTGCGAAAGGCTTCTTTTGTATAAAGGTTCGATCAGATGAGAGCTACCCGAACCTAGACCTTTTAGTTCATATGTTAAAATCCAATACCCATAATAATAAAAACGAAACAACAAAAAATTATAATTGGTTTAAAATAATAACTTCTAACATTTATTTCAGATTCTCTAGGGAAAATAAATTTCATCCCTCGGATCATATTGTGGCTGGACAGAAAGATCGAATGATCTCGGTCTTCGAGAGGGCTACATCTTTATGTTCGTTCAAAAATATCTCTAGATTCCCAGAGCAATTATTATGCAAAGCCATAATAGAAACCTACTGGGACCCCATTGACAAAAAATACGACAAAATCAAAGATAATAAATGCACAGGGTTAATGAAAAAACATCTTGACATTATCAGGATAAAATATCTACCGAATCACATATGGACATCCAGTTACAGAAAGCGCAGCGATCTATACGCAGAGGAGGATTGGTGCCACCATATAGATAAAATTAATAGTTGAGAAAAAAAGATTTTAGGATAGTATCTCTTATAAAATTACTATTCTATTATGAGCATATCACTATATAAACCAAACAGCAAAAACGCAGGTTGCGCTTTTAATTTTAAAATCGGCGTCAACAGAAACAAGGAGCCTGTTGTTTACGTTAGCGCGATACAACAATATAGCTGGGATGATAAAAGAAAAACAGGAAACTTCTCGGGAAACAAGGACAATCCAGATAAAAATATAAATTTAAAATTTAGCGAATTCGAAATAGGTGGAATAATAAGCTCTTTAAGAAAAAGATATGAGTATTCCGCATTTCACAGCTACGAAGATAATAAAACATCAATTAAATTCGTGCCCTGGGACAAGGAATCTAAAACGCAGAACGGAACGGTCACGCTTCCAGCCTTCGGCATAACTTTCACCAGAAACGGAAACCAGTCTTTTAGAATCCCGCTTGAGCCTGGAGAAGTGGAAAACCTAGATCAGTTTTTAAAATTTTATCTCAAAGAGCTGTACTCCCACAGAAGGAGGGAAGAAATCAAAAACATACAGAAATACAAAAAAGACCAACAAGAAGAAACAAGCAACACAAAAGGTGCCGACGAAGCGCCCTTTTAAATGAAAAAAAAGAAAGTATTAATTCACAGCAATCACTGCAAGGCTTTTACCGGCTTCGGAAAGCACACAAAAAACATACTTCTTTACTTAGAAAAAACTGGAAAATATGACTTAGTCGAGTTTTCTAATGGGCTTAAATGGGGAGACCCCATACTGTCGACCTTGCCATGGAAATGCCAGGGGTCACTGCCAAACAACCCTTCCTTGTTAAGGAAATTGAACCAAGACCCCAACCTAGCAAGAAGCGCTGGTTATGGGGGCCAAACTATCGACAAGTTCATAGAGGAAGAGAAGCCCGATGTTTACATAGGAATAGAAGACATATGGGCGTTCTCTGGATATACAGACAAAAAGTGGTGGAACAAAATCAACTCTATGGTATGGACAACCCTGGACAGTCTACCTATTCTCCCAGAAGCGGTAAAATTAGCCCCCAAAATAAAAAACTACTACTCTTGGGCGTCTTTTGCGTCCAAAGAGTTGAATAGACTGGGGCACGGTCACGTAAAAACATTACACGGAGCCCTAGACACATCTAAATTTTTTAAATTAAAAGATGAAGAAAAAACAAATATAAGAAAAGAGCAAAACATTGAACCGGGAGACTTTGTTATAGGTTTTGTATTCAGGAACCAGTTAAGAAAAAGCGTGCCAAATTTAATGGAAGGGTTTAAGATCTTTTGTGATCAAAACCCAGAATCAAAAGCCAAACTGCTATTGCACACGCACTGGAAAGAAGGTTGGGATATCCCCAGATTAATAAAAGAAAAAGGTATAGATTCAGAAAAAATACTAACAACTTATTATTGCAAAAACTGCAAAAAATACGAAATAAAACCCTACAGAGAAGAAGATTTGAATTGTAGATTTTGTGGGGCAGAGAAATCTCAAGTTACAACAAACACAAAAGCTGGTGTCTCTGAAGAGCAGCTGAATGAGATATACAACCTAATGAATGTTTATTGCCACCCCTTTACGAGTGGGGGTCAAGAAATACCAATCCAAGAAGCCAAGCTAGCAGAGCTTATTACTTTAGTTACCAATTATAGCTGCGGAGAAGATTGTTGTACGGATGATAGCGGAAGCTTCCCGCTGAGCTGGACAGAGTATAGAGAGCCTGGCACTCAATTCATAAAAGCAAGCACCAACCCTCAAAGTATAGCTAGCCAACTCAAGAAAGTATTCAAGATGAAGACTAGCAAAGCGAGAGAGCTAGGAAAGAAGTCGAGAGAGTTCGTAATAAATAATTACAGCATAGAGGTTATTGGAAAGAGGTTAGAGTCTATTATAGATGAAATGCCGGAGGTGGATTGGGACTTTAATTTCGAAACAGAAGAAAAAAACGCAAATTACACACCTCCATATATTAAAGATGACTCAGAGTGGGTTGTAGACTTATACAAAAATATATTAAAGATAGAACTAGACAATACAGACGACGGGCACAAGCATTGGATGAAAAGATTGTCTGAAGACATGCCAAGAGATGACGTTTTAAAATACTTCAAACAAGTCGCCACTCAAGATAATCAAAAAAATCAAAAAATAGACTTCATAGAACTTTTAGATAAAGATGATGAAGGTAGTAGATTATTAATATCAATGCCTCAGAGCATTGGCGATATTTATTTATGTACATCTTTACTAAAAAACATAAAGGAAACTTACCCTGATTATAATATTTATTTTGCAACAAAGCCTGAGTATTTCGATATACTAGATGGCAACCCATATATACATAAAGTGATACCCTACAGCAAGGGTTTGGATAGTTTACCCTCAATGGAGGGGCAGGGAAATCATAAAGGCTTTTTTGAAGTCGCATTTCTTCCGTTCATAGGGACGCAAAGAATGCTTAATTATATGCACAACGGTAAAGATAAAATACAATTTAATTTATGCACTTAATCGAACAATACGCCTTATCATGTGGGGTCAAAATAGATAAACCTCATATAGAAACCTGCTTCTATCCCATAGCTGAAAATAAATACATAACTCTTCATGCGAGCAGTGGAATGCAAGCAAAAAATTACGACTACTACAATGACGTAATGGAAATGATCCTACCTCATTTAAACAGCCAAGGAATTAAAGTTATACAAATAGGTGGAAAAGAAGATAAATCAATCAGGGGTTGCGAACATTTGCACGGAAGAACAAATATAAAACAATCTGCATATATCATACAGAACTCGCTTTTGCATTTTGGAAACGATTCGTTTAGCACTCATGTAGCTTCTGGCTTTAATAAAAAAATAGTGTGCCTATATAGCGTACTATTTAAAGAATGCTGCGGCCCGTATTGGGGAGATAAAGAAAATCAGATACTAATCGAATCCCACAGGAACGGGCTAAAACCCTCGTTCTCTGACAGCGAAGAGCCGAAGATGGTGAATTTAATTAAGCCTGAAGAAATAGCTTCATCTATTTTAAAATTGTTAAAAATCGAAAACACTATTTCAGAAATAGAAACTCTACACCTGGGCGCGCAATACCATATCCCAGCTATCTCTGTAGTCCCCAACCATATAATGCCCGCAAGCTTCGCTAAAGGTCAGCCTGTTAACATATGGGGGCATGAATGCTTCGACGAACAAAACATAGCTAAATGGGCATACGATAGAAAATGTAATATATTTCTAAATAAACCCATGGGAATCAGATACTTAGATGTTATACGTAAAAATATAAACAGAATAAATTATTTTGTATCTCATGATAGTAAAGAAAGTTATTTCAAATCTTTAGAAAAAGGAGGAGTTAGATTCAATCTATTATGCAAAGATGAAAATATAATAAATGAACTAAGATTAAAATTCTTCGACTGGCCAATTACTTTATTAAAAGAAAAAACTAAAAAAGATCTTGACAATTCTGAAAAACTATGTAACAATAGTCGTTATAAAAATTCAATGAAAATCATATCAGGAGGACAAATATACAACAGTAAGGCTGCTTGGAAAAATGAGCTCGAAGGAGAACATGACCAAGTTATAGACTGCCCTGAATTCTGGGAAGAAATTGATACTCTAAAAATTTATAACCACAAAAATCATGGTAAAAACAAAGACATCAGAAAATAATTCAGAAAACGAAGAGCAAAGCAATTTAGTTTATATCAAAAACTACAAAGACGGTCCTGGTAAATTTCTTAGAAATGAATTTGGATTACTTGATAATGTAGATTACGAATTCTCGGAGGATGGCTCTGTGAATTGGAGAGCTATGATTAAAGACGAAAACCTCTTTCCAAACAAATCTTGGTTCAGCTTGAGGAAAAAAGATTTACCTAGATCTATAATAGGGCTGAAGGATTATCAATTATTAATAAAACTTAGCGGGATTAAAGAGTTAGCTAAATTAAGAGGGTTCTCAGATGTAGCATATGAAACAGTTAGGTGTGAGTTAAATCATGTTGCTGTGGTATGCAGAATGAAATTCCTACCAAACTATGAAACTTTCGGGGAACCAGTGATCTTTCAAGATATGGCTAACGCCACTTTAGATAACACTAGTAGTTTTGCGACTAAGTTCCTAGAAACTATAGCCTGCAACAGAGCGTTTGTTCGGTGTGTGAGAAATTTCTTAAACGTGCATATCGTAGGCGATGACGAAATAGACAAATCTAACCAAACAGCGTCGAGTAATTCTTCTGCGGGCTCACTCACCCCTTCTTCAATGATAGAATCTTTAGCTGGAGATAAATTGAATTGTTCTAGTTTTGAAGAGTTCAAAGTTATACTCAGGGATTGGTGGAAGACCGGAAAATATAAAAACGATTCAGTTAAGGACTGGAACGATTACTCGGATATTCCCCCAACAGAGTCAAGAGTATTGATGAAGGTTATGAATTCTTAGATTTGTTTAATTCAATAAGTTCAGAGACTTGTTTTTGCAGAACCTCTATTTGCTGCTGTTGTTCTTTAATCGCACCAACCAGTAAAGAATTTAACTTATCGTACTTTATAGCCTTATAACCATTACTTCTAGTGGTTACTAATTCTGGGGCTATTTCTTCAACTTGTTGAGCTATTAGCCCTATATCGTGACCTCTGTAAGTTTCCTGTTTTTCGTTCCAGTCAAACTCTATAGAATCAAGAGAGAGAATTTTAGATAAAGGATTCTTGATTGTTTGGATGTTGTCCTTTAACCTCTTATCGGAGGCAGCAAAAGCTACAACGTCTCCGTATGAATGAAGTCCATTTATGCATCCAACGTAAAATGCGTTATCAAGCACATCAGGTATACCATTTGAGGATCCGTCTGGCTGGTTTTGAGTGGCAAAATCCCCAATTATATGAGTGTTATATTTTCCAAGTATATAATTAGATACCCCATTTATTATCGAACACCGACAGGACTCTTGTATTTTATTGTTGTAGCCAGCCAGAATAACATTTCCCGCATCATATCCTCCGGCAGAAAAAGTAGGAGAAAAGCCCGCAGAAGGTGGAGAGCTAGAAGGTGGAGAGCTAGGTGCAGAGCTCGTCGGGAATGAGCTGGGAGGTGGTGGTGGTACAGAACTCATGGTGAATTATTAAAGGCTTTGGTATAGATGTTTATAGGTAGATGCTTCATTTCCAGCGCTTGATCCTACTGTTGGTATCGCAACCTCAATAGATTCTATGGTTAGAGAATTGGTGTAAGACGATCCATTATCTGAAGAGACCGGAAACCTAAAATAAGCGTAATTAGTATAGCCATTCACGGAGCTAGATATAGAATTTGCTGAAAAAATTGCAGCTTTGTAAGAATTTTGACTAGAAAGAGTATTACTGCCTTGCAGGCTTCCACTATATGCCGCGGAACCTGAAACGTGAATCTTTGCGTGAGTGAGCGAGGTATTTGTGAAAATCACATACACAACCCAAACTATTCCACCATCGGATTGCCTTATTCCGCGCAAACGCAAGGCTGGAGTATTGTCTGAAGAGTCTGCGATTCCATCTGCATCTATATCACCGACATAAGGAATAGCGGGTCTTTTCGTCCAAGTTTGATTGCCTCCGGCCCGATGAAACCAGATTTCATTTTGGCTATTAATTATTAACTGCGTCCACCCGTTATTATTGGAGTAACAATCCACTCCGCTTCCATGCTCGAAGGTCCCAAGATCTGCTGAGTTGTTTATATAATTAGGCTGAAACCAATTGGAATATGCGCTGGTTCGAGTTGAGGTGCTCCCGTTAGAGCCTTGAAAAAACATATAATTATTAGAGCCTCCATTTGGGTTGCCAAATAGATACCAACCGGGCCCCGCTTCTGAAATATGAGCGTAAATCCACAAACCGAATATTGCATCTGTACTATACGGACTAAGAAATGAGCCTGTCGATACACCTGAGAAATAAAACCAGCCAAAAGCTTCCATATAGGCCCACCCAGCAGGAGCAGAAAGAGAGGCTCCATTGCTAGCCATATCGGAGTTTATAAAAATAAATCCAGGCCAATAACCTAAAGAATTCAAGTCTTCCGTAGTATTAAACCACGTAGAAGCCAACCAATTAATCGCTGAAGTTGAATACCTTTCTGCAGGACCTCGGGGTGTTTTTAGCACGATTTGCCAACCCGCAATGGAGTTTCTATTGGAGCCTGACAGAAGATAAACCGTATCGTTTTCGTTGTAACTTATTTTATTATTAGACCCCCCTAATATCGACTGTATGGAACCTCCGTTTATTTCGTTTTGAAAGCCCGCGCCAATAATATTCGCCCCATCTCTATCGCCAAGAGTGTTGGGCATTGAATTTTGATACCCAGCGACAATAGCAGAATAATCATCCTTAACGGTATTGTCGTAGCCATTCCCAATAAAAGAGAACATTGCATTAATTTGATTCTCCGCGCCACCAACAATTGAGGAGGCTAAACTGTTCAAACTCGAGCTGTGTGAAGTGACCCCTATAATATTATTATACCCAGCCCCTATAAAGATCGCCTTAGAATCCGCTGGGCTTGAGGTTGGACTTAAATTAATGTTCTCTGAAACAGAATTATTTATAAAACTGCCTTTAATTTCTACTTTATCACCTATGCTGCTATATCTAAAATATGAGTTCGGGCCGCCAACGTCTAGAGCCACGTTATAAACATCGCCGGCATCTGCAACTGCTGATTTTTGTAATCTAAAACCTGGAGTTGAATAATTTTCAGTAGCTCCCAAATGAGCGGTTAATTGACTATTAAAACCGCCGGTAAAACTTGAAGATACAATTTGCCCTCCTGCTCCATTTGCGGCAGGGTTATTGGAGTCGCTGCTTCCCATTGTTAAGCTATGAGTTATGACCGCATTGTCCGCAAGCAGTAAATTAGTTGCCACGCTTTGAAATTCGGCTCCGAACTTCTTCCAATAATCGTCTGTTTGAGCATGCGTTCCTGGAGCTACAACCAAGCTCGACGGCCCGCTATTTTTCATAGCTATATAATGATGCCCATTTGCTCCTGCTGGAGATGAGGAATTATCGTAATAGACTAGATCTCCCCTCAATTCCTCTGCCGTGTCGGACCCTTGATTGCCATCCTCCATTCCGATATAATTCTTGCCGGCATCCCAGACGCCTCTATAAACAGGCGTTTTTCCTGTTGGTCCAGCAGCTCCAGCAGCTCCATTCGCAAGCATGCTTACTGTTGTTGAATGTTCGGTGCTGGTGCCTATGCCAGAAGCGTATATGATAACAGACTGAAAGTCAATAACATCATCAGTTCCGTGAATGATTTTGTCAAAACCTGCGGCGTTGGTTTTTCTATCCCCAACTTTAAACGTAGCGGTTGCGACTTTAGTGTCTGAATTGAAATAAGTATTGCTTGGTTGGTACTCAAAACCATAAGCATTATAACCATTTGAATAGTCAGTATAATTAAATATGTTAGTTCCATCCGGAAGTTCCATTTTAAACCTAACGTCGCTTGCGGTAATATCGCTATTGTTAAATCTTACGGTAATGTTTAAAGTTTGAAGTAGCTCTGGGTCAAAAACGCCATCTTCAGCCTCATCGTAATTAAAAACCGCAGGCTCCGCATTCATTGACATTACGGTCAACTCGGAGCCGTCCTTTTGTCTTATATTTCCGTGAATAGTTAACTCGTCCTCCTCAAAAAACAACTTGCCCCTTTCTGTTTTAAAAATAAAAGAACCGTTTCCGCTGATCGCAAAACCTGCTCCTGGAGCGTCCACACAATCATATCCATATCCGCCTACATCGTTTAGCAATCCAAAACCAGCGCTTCTGATTTGTCCGCTGTTAGCGTCTCCACCCACCTGAATATCTTGAGATTGTATTACAGAAGATCTTATTTTATCGGCCGTTAAATTATGTATTTTTGCATTGGTTATCGCAGCTTCTTCTATATGGGCCGTACCTATCGTTGCGTTCGCAAAAGCGTGCCACATTGGGGTTGGGGTCCCCCCAGCATTCCTTGCGATTATAAAATCATTATCATCAAGAAGTTTTGGCTTCTCTAAATCCATATCTGTACCTACGTAAGCAGATGGGTCGCTTGTTTCCCCTTCTCCAGCCGGGTGGTAATCAGAAACTCTATACTGTCCAGAGAACTGAATACTACGAAGGGGGTTCGTGATAGCAGAGCTTACGGAAACCTCTTCCAGAATTTCTATATCATCTCCGTTTAAAGGGGCTTGAGAAAATGATCTTTCGAGAGTTATTGTGGCATAATTAGCAAACTTCTGATAATTAGAGATTTTTCTTTCTTGAGTATCTAGCAAGCCATTCTTAAATCGTATATAATGATTATTGTATTGATTAGCTACTCCTAAATCATAATAAGTTTCCTTGATAGAAAATTGGCTTCTTGATATGTTTTGCGCTCCATCGATTTCTGCGTGGATTAATCTTACAACTTTATCTCCTGGAGGAGCAAGCCCTAACATCGAGTACTGTTCTGCGGTCAAGGCGGACATATCACTCCTCTTCCAATAAATATATTTAGCTGTACTTAATCCCTGACTAGTCTTTAATCCGTAAGTATCGTTATGGCCAATAACATAACCAACTCCGTCACTATATACAAAATGTCGGTCCCAGGCAACTTCCCCTCCGTATGGCTGGTTAGCTGTAAAAGGGTTGTTTGGAACTAAAGCTAGAGTGTTTGGAAATGTTTGGGTTATGTTTTGCTCAAAATCTGAAACATCTGTGGTTCTAGCCTGCCCCAAGGTTAAGTTCAAACCTATGATATCATTAGAGGATCCTAGGTTAGCGTCGCCAGTAAACGGACCTTTATTGCCTGCGTGATCCACAGGTCTAACCCAAAAATATCTTTTATCATTAGGTTCTCCTTGATGCGTTATTTGCACGCTTGGAGATATTGCTGAAATATTTAAAACGTTTGTTGCGTTGGTTATTCCCAAAGCTGGGTCATTAATCTCTGTAGGTATTGGCCCGACACTGGCCAGGTCTCCAGTTATTCTTCTGTATCCTGATAAATTTCTTGTTTCGTCGAGAGTCGTATCCTCAGTTCCAAAATAAAGATAGTTATCTTCCGACTCCCAAACCTCGTAATGGCTTATGTCGTTTGGGGAAGTGTTGATTATATTATTTACAGAATCAAATTCTGCATCAGGCATTTTCCAATTCAAGAAATAATTTCTAAAAGCCGTATCTCCCTTAAAATCTTTAACAGGGCCAGGGATCGCATCTTCTGTTGTTGAGAAAACTGGCCCCATGTATCCATTTTCGTTCTGGTTATTGTATCCATGAGGATAAACCAAAACTCTCTCAAGATCTCCTTGATTATCTGTTACGTTAAATAAGTCGCCGCTACCAAAAGAGTCAAAAGGAAGAAGTTTATAGTAATAACCGGTTATTTGATGACCTAAACCTGGAACGTTTGGTATTGGAGGCGAATCAGTGACTGAAGTAATATTTTCCCCAAACGTAGAGTCTCCGGGGCCTAATATTTCTGAAATAAAAGAGCCCGCCCCAGAACCAGGAAAACCATTCGAATCTAGTATTGAAAAAACCGGATCACTAGATCTGTAGAGTTGAAGCTTTGTTGTTTGTTCTCTTGAGCCATAAGCATAATTAAAATTAAAATGAACTTGGGTGACATTGCTCAAGGAGTCGACTTGAAAGCCTTGAGGCAATATACTAGGCTCTGGGTTATTACCAACGATCTTTCTTGAATTTAAAATTTGACCCAAAGGGCTTAAAATCGCCAACTCAAGGCCGACGCTTCTTTTTCCGCTTTCTGGAATCCCTTCGTGTTTAAAAATTCTATCGTCAAAACCTGTATTTAACTCCCAATAAGGAATCCACTGAGAGGCTTGGTATGAAGAGTTTATTTGTGAAGAGCTGTCAACTACAGCTTCAAGAGGCGCCCCTATCGGGTTGTTAGCTAAGCATTTATATATAGCTCCGTTAGAAAATACCTTGTCGCCGATTTGATGGCTTGTTGAGAAGTTGTTTAACTGACCATCGGTATTAGTCCAATAACTACTATTGCTCAAGCTTGGAACTTTTGCTCCTGCAGGCGTGTTCGGACCGCTTGAATCGATTCCGCTCCATATATCATTAGCGTATACAACAAAATCAAGGCTAGAAAAATCATCAAACTGCGACCAATTACGAATGGGAAAATCGTAATTCTCAGCAAGCAGAGAATATTTGTTGGATGTCTCTGGGTTTTGGGCTTGCCAATGAGAGCTTCCTGTAGAAGGAAGTATCTCTGAAGACTGCGGCACTGCGTTTATGGCTTTGTAAATATCTGCAGGAACATCCGAAAAAGCCGAAGCGCTTCTCCAATGATTTATTCCAGTTCCTGGAGATATATAATCAGAAACTGTCTGTTGAGTAATGCATGTATATAAAGACCCTTCATGTAAAACGCTATCGCCAACATCGAAAAACTTTCCTCCATTATAAATTTCGGTGTTGCCGTTTGGAGATATAACTAAATCACCAACGGAATAGTTTTGAAGTTCGTTATATAAGCCAAGGACATCGCCCGCATCGGGACCTATAATTTCGTTATTAGCAGATCCAACAACAGAATAAACACCGCTTTGATAAGTAAATAAATCAGAGCAATTCAAACCGTTTCTGAATAAATAGTTAGTGCTAGAATCCCAAAAACCTATAGAAGGAGAGGTTAACCTAAAAGAGTTGCTGGCGGTTTCGCTTGTGGCTCTGTACAATGAGTTATCGAATATTACATGATCGCCATTATTATACTGGCCAGAAAAAGAAAAATCTTCGCTCTCAGGAAAACCTCCAACTTTATAAATTGAGTTGTTTATCGCCCTTGTGTATTCGTAAGTCTCAAAAACTTTTGTGCCAGGAAGATCTTCAGATATATTTTCAACTCCATTTTCGGTTACAGACGTTCTAGAATTCAAGCCTTCAGTTATTCCAGTTAGAAATGAATTCGTATCACTATCGTACAAAGATCCGCTTATACCAAGAATAGTGGGCTTATCAGTTGCGCCAACTAAAAATTTATATTGATTTAAATCTACTAAATTATTATCTTGATCAGTTATATTCCAACGAAAAATTAAATCATCACCTCTTTCTATAAAATTTAAATTATCGATCTTGACATCAGACTTAAAATAAGCTAACGCGCCTCCTGGATGTAAACCGGTTTCAGTTAGATTGACTCTTACTCCTGTACCATAACCATCAATAGGCACAAAAGAATAATAATAATTATATCCCCATATTTGATTAAATTCTTTATTGTTTTGAGTTACATCTTCTTGAGTGAAAGAATGGTCTATCACTGGCCCTATATTTGTCCAATAGCTAGTGTCGCTTGTATTTATATTTGGAAAGCTGGAATATATGTAATTTTGTATACATTCAAATACAATTGAATTGTGAACGACTTTATCTCCGACTCTATAATTATTGTGCTTTTCCCAAATAGGGGCTCTACTCAGGCTTTCGTAATGATCTATGCTTTGTTGAAGGTTATAAGGATCGTATATTTCTTCGTCGCCAGGAATAGCGAGAGATGAGATTTGAGCTGCATAAAAATCGGTATCTTGAGAGGACCAACTAAAAGACATTTTTGCCCCCCTTAAATTATAGCTTAATGAGTCAACTGTAGGTAAATAATTTATTCCAGTCAATACCCCGGTTGCTTGACGACCAAACGCGTCGTTAGAGACAACTTCCAACGCAAGAGTTCTGTCTAGACTTAATTGCTCTACCGTGTCGCTGGACAAGTTAAAAGAAAACCCTGTATAGCCATGCATCATATCGGATACTGACGAAGTATCTAGAGCTGTCTGAAGAGCTATCGAACTATTTAATTGTGCATCAGAAATTATATCGCCATTTTCTGTATTCCTGATCTGGAGAGAAAAATCCTTCAAAAACTTATCTCCGAGCAATTCATTCCCCAATGATCTCCCTTCTTTAGCGTGGCCTGGAGGGGGAGATAGCCTCCATTCTATCTCTACATTCCTGTTGATATATTCAGAGTTAACTGCTAATAAATTACCAGTCTCAGAAGGTTCTATTTCGATAGTGCTTCCTATGTTTGAATCTTCTGGAAGATTTGAAACTTTGATTTCGGAAAATGTAAAAGTGTCATCAAACAATGGGGGACTAATAGATATCTTTTCCTCAAGAAATTCAGAGCGAATACCTACGTCGCTTACCGCAAATATTCTAATTGAAAAAATGCCATAATTACCATTTAAGGATATAGTTTTTTGGGCGGTTTCTCCTTCAAAATCTACAAGCTTACTTCCTTTCCCTAGGTTGTATTGAAATGAGTAATTGTCGGACGAGCCAATCACTTCGTAATTAGCCTTGAGATCGTTTACATCAAACTGAATTCCTATTGCGGTAGATAGCATTTCTTATATCGTTAAATCGGTTAATATTAAAGTGTCAGGAGCTTCAGGTATTCTCATATCTGCTTGAGGCGGTATAGGCATAACTGGTTGCCGCACAACTGTTTGTTTATCGACTGCGTCGAATTTGGATTGATTATATTCAAGACCAACAATTTCATACCTATTCTGAGATTTTTCTTTTACACTCATTGTTCTAAATAGTTGCCCTTCTAAAACCCTTTCTGCCTCAGAAGAAGGGGGAGGCGTGAAAGAAATTTTGCCATAGGAAGTTATATTGCTAGAGTTTAGTTTAGAGACGAGAGGGGAAGAGTTTACCAATTCAAATTGATAATCATTTATTTTAATCAAGGCCCAAGGGTCAACGGATGTAGTCCATCGTTTATCTACATTATCATACACATAAACAACATTTACATAATCGTCAAAATCCCCAGAAGAATCTGTTACACCTTCAATAAATACTTCTTGACCGTCTTTTATAATTTCTGCATGAGTTTCGCTAAGATTTATCCTTATGGATTCCTTAGCTTGCAATGAAGAGGCTGCATTTAAATAATCAAAAGAGTCTATGTTTATTTCTTTATAATACCCCGACTCGGTAAGGGTTTCCCTTCTTTGGTTTAAGCTGAGCCCTCCTAAATCTGAAGGGCTAGAATTTGTTAGATTAGATCTTGGTACTCCGACCACTTGATTCATCAATAGGTGGCTTCTGATAAAATAGCCTTGAATGCTAGAAGATTTTTGTACTATAATGTATTTATTGTCGTTTAAAATATAGCTGTCTCCGATTTGTTTTGTAAGGTCAGAATCATAAACAAAAAACTCGATTAGGCTTAGCCGATCATCGTAATAAGGGATAACCCAGCCGCTTGCGGTATTGGATTCAGAATATAATGAATAAAAAAACCAATAAGTTTCCTTGAGTGAATCGTTGGTCCATATCCAACCGCTAGACGGAGTACCTGTTGATGATGCAGTATAAAACCAAAAACCATCATCTCCTGAAGACTTCTTTAACTCTCCAAGATATACCCAACCTAATTGGGTAGCGTACCCCCAATCATTGCTGAAGGGTCTAAGCCAACCAAGCCAAGATGAAATCTCCCAACCCTTGAATTGATCTGAATCTTCGTTAGACATTAAATCCAACTTGTCTACAAGCACTTGCTCGAGCTCTTCTTCTGTTTTTGCGGCCATCAATCCCTTGGCGCTCCAAGATGATCCAATCATTACTTTAGTTAAAGCTTCTTTTGTTTTTTCTTCGTCTTCTGGGCATATATAGTGCAAACCGCCATCGTTCCCAAGGGTATCTAAACCGTGACTTGAAACATTCACCTCGTCTCCTGCTGCGGAAGAGCTTATTTTGAAAGTGTGCTTTGTTGAGCTCTTTATATAATAAGCGGTGCTCCCTCTTCTACCCATGCTTATACCAGAAGGGAGGGACCCCTCTGTTGTGAATCTAATCCTATCGCCGTCAACAAAGCCATGATTAAATATTGAAAACGTATTGTCTGACAAAGATATCTCAAAAGGAATCTTTAAATAAAAATCGCTCGCTATTACGCTTTGTCCTTGTGGCCCTTTTTTTACTATATCTGAGTTGTATCCAATAGAGCATTCGAATTTAATTACTTGAGGAACTGAAACGGATTCTATTTCAGCATCTTGATCAAGAGAAGCTCGCTCAAAAGGCGCTCTTAAATTTAATTTTTGTTCCGTAGAGTTAGTAAGTCCGGTGCATACCGTTAATTCAACCATGGATACAAACGGCTCATCAAGCATATGTTTGTCCAGCAATATATATGGAGAATATATATCAAAAGATCCCTTCGGCACCCTATTTCCCCCAGACTGTTCAAATTCGTATGTCTTTGTATAGAATTTTATATCTAAAATCCTGCCGCTTTTCGACTTGCCCACTCTCATTTCATCTGAAATTTCGAAAATCGATCCGGGATATAAATACGAAGCTTCGGCAGAGGTCTCAAAAGAAACAGTTTCTGTTTCTAGTTGAGTGGTATACAAAACCCACTTAGCAAGCCTCCTTGCCTGGCTAGAGGAAGTTATCCCAAACCCCAAAGTTTCCTTTTCCTTGAACCCGAAAGTTCTAATCGCGTTTTTATCTTCTTCCTGAACGGTTGCAGGCTTAAAGCTGTCGTCTTTATTGTTGTATCTAACAATAGAGCTTGTTATTTTTTGGTCTTTGCTTACGCCAGAGTATGCAAAACCGTCGACACTCACGTTTGAATTATTAAATAGTTGAATAGGGTTTTTGTATGAATCCTGAATTGCCATGATTTTGCCATTATAAAAAGTAACAATTCCCCGGAATATAGATGCCATATTATTAATAAGCTGAAGAGCCTCTGATTCGTCGGTTATGTACAAGTTTGAAGAAAACCTTGGCTCAACTATGGCATGATTAATTTGAACCGCACAGCCGCCAATGGTTTTAATGGAATCCCCTTCTTGAAACGACGAGCTCAAACCGCTTAAATCTGGACCCGAGACAATGAGCGTCCCCCCTCCATTTTTATTCGGGTTGCTTGATACAATATCTCTCTGCTCTATTTTGATTTCGCCAGATAATTGTACAGCCCTTAACTGCAATTGTAATATAGCTTCGCTTTTATTTGCTCCGGTTAAAGCTGCAATATCTTGACTTCTTGATGGAACGAAAAAAGCTATCTTTTTGCCTTTAAACTGATCCCCTGTCCCAAAATCCTTAATAAAATCATCGGAGCTGTACGAGCTTTGGTCTATAGTTATACTAAAAGAGTCTGACTTGCTGCTTGAATCAACTTCGGATGTAAAATTCACAGGAGAATTTGAGGAGGTTTCTATTTCGTAATCGGTTCTAACTAATTCGTCGCAGTATTTTGATATTTTATATAATTGCCATTTATCAATATACTCTTCATATAAACCATATTTACCAACTCCATATCTAGCGTTAGACAATAAATCATAAAAAACCCAAGCGGGATTATCGGTCCAATGTTTATCCTCATCATCGATTGAATGTATAGACGAAAAAGAATCTGACTGACCTTTAAACAATCCATTCCAAGGGCCATCATAATGTTTTGATATTGGGTCATAATTCGAAGGAATTAAAACTTTCTTTAACTTCGCATGGTAAGATCTGTCGGGTAAATTTGAAAAATTCTTACTGTCAAATTTGAGTTTCACGATAGCGCTATGAGGATAAAGCAAAGGCTCTTCTATGTATTCAGCGACAGAAGATAACTTCAAGCTTCTGTCTCTGCCTATGCCCCCTAAAGCTCCTTTTACGGAGGGGTCGTATTCGTTGCTTAGTTTTATTAATTTAAAAGTGATGCCTCTTGAGCTTATTTTTGGTCGCTCGAAGTTGATAACAATATCAAAAGCGTAGAGTGAAGTGCAAAGGCCTGTAACTATAAACTTGTTACTTTCGTCTGTTTTTATAGCTCCCAACGTGTCATCAAAACTAACCGTACACCCAGAGCTTGAAGACAAAACGTTATGTTCGACATAGTCCTTCTCCATCAATATTACAAATTGAACATTGTTACCCTGGTTAGATCCGTCATCATTCTGAATTGACAAGCTTGTATTCATTTCGATTCGGATTTTATTAACGTTTTTATTTGCCACAAAATGGGCCGCTATTTTGGCCCCGTTTTTCTTTGCGGATGACGCACTGTCTCTATGCTCAGCGTTTTCTTCGTTGTTTGTGTAAGGCCCAGCTCCGTATAATAATACGCCATGCTCAATCACAAAACAATTAAAATCTGAAATAATTAAGGTGTCTTTTTCTTCTCCCTTTTTTATTACAGGTTGCTCGCCGTTTTCGTTGAGTATGTAATTCGCAGTCCCAACTTCGGCTTCGCTTATAGGTGTATTTACAACTGGAACGTTATTTAAAAAAATACCCTCCCGAAGATCGGAAGAGCTTCTTTTTTTTCTGGTTCGCCCCCCGAAGTTTCTTTTTAGATAGTCTCCGCCGTCTGCTATATTGCCATTCTGATCACAAAGTCCAGCTATCGGACCCTCACTTAATAAATCCAAAAACTCTATCTCAGTATAAGATTCCAAGACATGATCCTTCCCAGGTATGGATTTTCTTTTTGATATTTTGTGTTGAGATATATTTGTCGCTCCTATTTTTAATCTTCCATAGCCCAAAGGCACTGCAACGCCTTGGCTTTGCCTATTGGCTGTTCCCTTGAGTAAATAAGATTTTGTTGTTGTGGGGGTTTTTCTTTCGGGCGGCTTAAATAATGCTTTCATTATCGCGCCAACAACAAAAGATACAGCAACGGCCACAACTATTTTACCAACAAGAGTTAATCCGCCCGCAGTTGTTCCACCAACAAATAAAACTGTCATTATAACTGCCGCATTGCCTTGCGGCGCGGGAACAATATGCATTTCTTGCTTCTTGTCCTTTATTTCAACCATGGACTCGGAGATCATATGGTTTTTTAATTCTTTTTTTGAAGAAATATTGATTGGGGATTTATTTAAAACAGCATACTCAACACCGTCCCTTTGACTTCTAGCGAGGTACTCAAGAAATCCTTCTTTATTGGCTTCTATAGCGGCAAAAACTTCCACAGCTGAGTCCGCGTTCAAGCTCCACTTTCGACCAAAGCGTTTTCCGAGCTTTCCATATAAATATACCGTTTTCATTTGACCTTAAACCTTAAATAACTATACACTTATATTATTGTATATACCAAATTCATCATCTCTAATACTATAGATCAAAAATGGGATACATAATTCATCAGAATATAGCTTATCTGTAATAGATGGTTTAACTGAGCAATTCACATGAGAATGATAAACATATAAAACTTTATTTTCTATAAAAATATTTAAATTAATAATAAAATGATACTCAGGAAAAGGGCTTTCGTTTTTGCAAGGCAAAACCTTTAAGCCTGAAGTGGACTCAACGATCAAACCACAACTTTCTTTTACTAAAGATTCAAGGCAATGCGTTTTGACCTGCCGAAGTACAGCCTTATCCAACCGGATATCTTTCTGTGCCAGGAAAACCTCCAAACCTTAATCCTTTATGAGTTATATTTGTTTTATTATAATCGGTGATATCTCTAGATCCACCTAGAGAATCCTCATGAGACTTAGAGAACCTTTTCTTGCAAGAGTCTATTGTTTTCTGACATTCGTCTTTCACCCAATGGTTGATGTCGAAAAACGGTATATGATCAGATGCGATAGCGTGGGTTTTTATACATAAAAAAACAACAGGGGTTGACTTGTAAGGGTCGGTCGAGCTTTGGGGGATTATTTTCACCAATCTGCCAGAATCGTACCCACCTGGAACTTGTTCGTTATCCAAGAATCCATGCTTGCTCCATTTGGGAATATCTTCTAATCCATTGCTATAATAATTATGAGCATATTTTTGTGTTAAGTCTCGACCTTCGGTATCTTCTATAGCCAAGCCTTTGTAACCGCAACCAATAGAACATCTATACATCCAAGAACAATGAGAAGGCATTACTATTCTAGCTGGGACAGCTGACCCCTGAAGCTCCAGAGAAGAAACAAGCTCAAAAGTAATGACGTTTTTGTTTTCTACCGTCTTCTTGTTTACGAAAAATATATCGTCAGGAAAGTGTGAATTTGGATCGGATTCCCCAAAAGGATTCTTCCCAGATTCGTTTAAATTTCTGTTTTGAAAGTTTTCATCATCAAGAAATTTAACAAAAGTTCTTTTTCTAGTTATTTTGCAATTAGCAAAATCCTTATTTGATCTTACGATTTTGGACAAAAGCCCCTCGGGATTAGCTATTGATATTGTTGGCCTCGGAAGCCTTCCGTCAGACTGGCTTTCGAAGCCCTCCATCTTTACAGGCAAAGGTTGGTAAGCGTTACCCTGCCAATAAACAGGGTTGCTTGAATTTTTCATTGGGGAAAATCTATATACAGGATCTGCACCTAGATTAACTCCGTATAAATCCTTAAGCATTTCAAAGTTTGATTGAAGATTACTAAAATCGATTTCGTACATATCCACGACCGAATCGGGAGTGATTGAAACCAATTGTTTATTAAAGTTTGATTCTGATTTTGCCATAATTATTTTTCTGCTGCGACGAATATTTTTAATTCGCCTTTTTGGAGATGGCTTGACGCAGAGCTTCTTATATATAGATCTCCAAAATAGTATTTATTCACAAGCTCCACAAGAATAATGTCTGAATTATTGTCCACTATTTCATTTGTGAATTCATCAATCAATTCGACATTCACGTCTGAATTGTTAATTCCGAAAAACTCAATATCAATATAACCCTCCTCTCCCGCCTCAATTATTGTTTTTTGATTATTGATAAAGAAATTTTCAATTGCGAATTTGTCACACTCTCTGTATGCAGTATTAAACGGCTCGCTTACTCCGGATTTTATTTGTCCCCTATTATTTTGAAAAAAAGTATTTGGAACTGAATTAACGATTTCGGACTTATAGTTCCCGAAAGAGCCCGTAACCACAGTAAACATCTGCCCGCCATCGCTAACGCCAGGAGTATAAGACTTGCTTAGCTTTATTGTTTTACCGTTGAGTCCAAAAGGAAACCCTGCAGACGGAAGGTCGTATATGTAATCTTCTTTATCAAGACCTTCGCCAATAAAAGGAACGTTTGCGCCTCCGCCCTGACCTATAATAGAAAAACTCCCAAGATCTCTCTCTATGGCTTCTGCGCTAATCAACGTTAAAGGCTTATCTCCGATATTCATTAGTTTAACCCTCGCCTTACCTTTCTCTCCGGGAATTATTTGCTCTCCCTGGTCTTTGATTGAAAACGATATCGGAGATGTGAATATTAATTCTGCTTCTGCCAATTCTGGGGGCGTATCTAAATTAGTGAAATCTTGCTCATCTATATTAAACGGAAATTGCTCGAATCGAGCGGATACGCTATGATTATTCTTGTAATTATAAGTGTGACTCCACTCTTGGCACACAAAGTTTTGTTTTCTATTATATGGAGCGGGAGGGGTAAAGTTAAAAGGCTTGTGCCCCAGTCTCTGCTCAAGAAAATGAAGTATAGCATAAGCTTCTTCGTCGTCTCTGTTATTGAATTGCAAGTCCAAACTTAAAAGACTTTCATTTATGCCGTCATTATAAATCTGAAGATACCCCCCTAATTCTATTTCGCTCATTCTTGGCTTTTGGTCAACGTTTAGCCCTAGAGATGGCTTCCAAAAGAAATCGCGAGTCCAATAACCTGTGTGTAAATCTTTCTTGTAATTAAGTCGGCCATTAAACCCTGTGGTTATCTCGGCGGGAACTTTATTGCTGGTGCTTGAATCGCTGTGCCAATAATAATATGAATGATTGCCAGTGTAAAAAGCTACATCATTTCTTTCGTAAACCATTGTCGGATCAAACGCCTCAGCTTTCCTTATAAACAACTGCTCAGATTTCCTCAACGAAGAAGTGTCCAAGTTTCTAAGCTTTAAGCTTACATTGTTGCTGTTTTCAAAACTTAAAGCGTGATTAAATTCGGAGCAATAAAAAGTCTTGGCTTCATTTTCTGTTGACCGATAAGGGTTAAACATCGCGTTTCCGTCCCATCGAAACCCTGATATTCCTTGTTTGTATTTGAGATTAGGAGAAGAGGCGTCAACCTCTAATTGCCCCAAATGGTTTTCTACAAAATGTATTATAGAATTAGCTTCTTTATTTGTTCTGTTATCGAATTTTAAATTAACTTCAAACGTTAATGCGTTTATTCCTTTTGGCTGCAGGATGTAGTAGCCATTTCCATATTCATGCTTTATATTGTTCGCTTTAAAATTAACTGTCGATCCATAATCTGCGTCGTAAAAAAACTTATTGCTTGTCCACAAATCTGGATTAGATTCAGGGTACGCATTGATTGTTGAGATTGTTAGAACATTAGCGGAGGAAGGTTCGTAATTTTCTATAAAACTAGTTTCGGATGTCCCCTTTATTTTTATTGCTGCACCAGTTAAGCCTTGAACAGTGGTGCTTGTGTAATTTTTTTGTATATTTAATATAGAATAAGTTCCATCGCTAGATCCAGTAGATCCAGCTATATTTATTATGTTTCCAGGTTTAAATGTTGCGTTTAGATCGTCGGGCCTATTAAACTCATCAATAATATAATGAGAATTAGCTGCGACCTCATGAGGAAGTAATGTAAATCTTTGATCGTCTGAGACAGAGACTCCGCCACCGAAAACCATATTTTGCTTTGCATAATAATATAATCCATCGCCTGTGGCATAAACAAAATCAAACTGTTCGTAATTTTGTCCTGTTTGAAAAACTCCGCTATAATTAACGAGGTTTCCCATTCTTCCTTCAGAAACATCTGAGCCTGGAGCGGATATTGTCATGATTATTTAATTATCTGCTTTACAGATATTGAACCCATTGCATGCGAACTTTCTGATATTGATATTGATTGGCTATGTATTTTTCCAGAGCAAGAGAAATTGGCTATCTTTTCTCCCTGCAGGCTGTATAAAAAAGCTTGTATAGTAGAGTCGTTTAAACCTTCAGGGGTTGTTCCTGATTGGTAATTTCCGTCTGGATTTAAATTTCTTACTATATCGTTGGATTCTATATTCATCTCCGCTTCAATATTCTCAATTGATACGCGAGTAGGAACCACTCCATTCGCGGTTGTATTAATAGAGGTATGTTCGCCGTCTTTTATATGATTATGTACCTTCCTTCCCACTATTATATTATAATTTAATTTAGATACCTCAAATTGTTTTTTATTTGCAGTGTCCATATTTGTATTACTTGCCTTGACTTCTCCAAATGATTTCAAGCCATGGGCCGGATCAATACTTAATTCTTGAAACCTTCTATCTGCTGTTTTTAATATAGTACCATATATATCATAACTTGCATTAGCTTGTATAACTTGAAAAGGAGAAATACTAAAACTAAAATTATTTAAATACATATTATCAAATAGATAACGACCTACTATATTTCCATCAATAGGATCTTCACTCATACCATCTTTTATTTCAAATAATCTATCAATAGAATTAATAGTATTATTTTGTTTAAAAAATTCAGCAGTAATTACAAAAGAAATATCGAGCTTGCCGCGAAGACCTGCGGTGGCTGCAAAATTAACGAATTCGGTTTTTGCTCCGACTATCGATAGATCAAGATCTCCATATACTCTTTCTGGCTCGAGAGTTGGAGTTATTGATAAATTGGCAGACTGAACCATTAGATCTTTGCCTCCCAAAGAAATCTTACCATCTTCAAATCTTAAAAAAGGCTTGCTCATATTACTGGATTATGAAGGGTCTCATATGATTTATAAGTTAAAGATATACTCATTTCTCCTTCGACCGATGATGTTATAGATTCGCTTATTAATCTAGCCTTAACGCCAGTAAAAGAATTAATAACTTCTTTTGTTTTAGAATCTTTTATTTGAATAACGACATCGCTTTCTGGAGCTGCTCTGAGGCGATCCTTGGTTTGTCTTACTTCGTATTCATTTACAATCATTGTGAAATTGATATCTGTTTCGATTGGATAAATTGTATCGATTTGTATTGGATCATGATTTTCATAAGTGGTCTTGCTGTCGGCATACCATTCGGCCTCGGTGCCTTTTGGGATTGCATACATTGGCTGCAAATTTAAAGCTCTACTAAAGCTGAAATCTGTTACTGCATCTGTTGAAAAATCGCTTACGTTTATTGAAATGCTCGCTTGGTCAGTGAATTGTATGGCGGGATGAGGTTTGGTAGCTTCTTGAATTAATATTCCGCTTCCTAGATCTCCAAATACAGTGATATCAGTTTCAATGTCAGGAAGATCGCCTACTGTGCAGTTGACTGCATAACGAGTAATTCTTCCTTTTGTGAACCCAAAACCCTTTGTGTTATTGTCATACAAAATTGACCCACTTATTTCATTTTCGTCGTAGGCATACTGTCCAACTACATTCAGGTCCAGTATAGGATCCCTGCTTACCATCTTTCTTGAAATCGAAAAATTACCCTCAAGAGGTCCGTTAACAAAAGCGTCTATAAATCCTACACCAGCAACTTTTATTGGTTTTTCTGTTATTCCGTAACTTCCATTAACATTTACTACTCCAGAAAGAGCGGTATTGTTTACAACTATAGTTTGTTCATAATTTGAGAAAGTCATGATCAGTCACTCAACAAGCCTCCTGGTCGCTTTTCGTCCATTATTACAGAAATAACTTGCTGCTTTACCTTTTCTGCTAGCTGTGAGCTTTTTTCTTGGTCCGCCGATGAATCTTTTGGGTTAGCTCCTCCTTCATCGTTCTTTTTCTCTGATTTCCCACTTCCCTTGTCCATATTAACTGTTATGTTAATATTATTTGTATTTCCTCCAGAAGTTCCAGTTTCTGAGCTTTCTGTTAAGGGGGTTACTGCTCCGCCATCATTAAATTTTCCTGCGTTGATTCGGTCAAGCATTGGCCTTCCAAGTTGACGAGCGCTACTTGCACGAATTACATATTCTCCTTCGCTGAGCATTGCGGGAATTTGATCGATACCAGACTTGCCAGCTATGTGGCCGCCGTTGGCATAACCATTTATTTTTCCTCCTCTATAAGAGGTTCTGTATTCCGAGGAGAAGTCCTCTGCCAGCAGAGAACCGTAATCGTAACTATTTGATCCGAATTGTCTATCGTTTAGGCTTGACCCTTTACCAAAAACCTTAAAAGGATTAAAGCTTCTTGTGTTTTGTACGTTATCATATCCGGTAGCATCAACGCCACGCCTAAGGCTTACTTGCTCACCAAAAGAATTAGTCGCAGATCTCACACCTGCTGGAGTATCATTGGTGTAGCCATCTGCTCTTGCATCAGCAGTTAGCCCCCCACCTTCAATAGCTGCACTTGCAAGAGATCCAATCCCAACGCTTAAAGCGGTACCTACGATCATTTGCATTAAAGCTCTTTTTTTGGCTTTTTTCTCGGCTTCTTTTCTCATTCTTTCTTGAATAATACCTTTTGTATATTGAGTATCCTCTTGAAGCCCTAAGTTTCCAGATTGTCCGCTATAGAAAAATCCAGACATTGCTTGGGTTTGATATCTTCTTCCTGTGTTGTAACCTTCTCCTCCTCCAAAATTTGCAGCGAGAGCGGATCCTGGCTGAGCCTCGTCCGGTTTTCCTCCATTTGAATAACCTGGAAGCTTTCCTCCCGCATTAAGGCGATGCATGAATCCGCCACCGTATTTTTTCACAGCGTCGCGACCCATTACATATTCACCATTAGTAACCATTGCAGGAACTCCGCCTCCTTTAGAATATTTTCTTACTCCTCCTCCGCTAGAAAACGGTAAAGCTCCAACGATTGCATCGGCAGCTTTGCCAAGATAAGCTTTTTGGATTGCTCCAAGAAAATTCATTGCAATATTATTCATAACATCGCTCAAGTCATCGGCTTTATTTATTGCTGCTTGCATTCCATCAACAAGGCCGTCTCTAAATTGATGTGTTAATTCGTCTCCGAGTGTATACTCCATCATAGCGGCGTTCTTTGCTATATCTATTTTAGCATCCCTAGCTCCCTCCCCAAAAGCGCCTGGGCCGGTTTTTCTGCGGTATTCATCCTCTCTTATTTTCTGCAATTTTTTTTCTTTTTCTATTCTCTCTTTAGTAGCGAACAGTTGTTCTTGAAGTTTTTCAATAATGTCGTCCTCTTGTTTGGATGTTTGAGCTTTTGCATCGGTAATTGATTGTTGCAGGTCTTTTAACTCTTGCAACGCCTGAAGTTCTTCTCCTTGTGGTTTTTTAAAAAGTAACTCATTAATGTAATTCTCTCCGCCCTTATCCTCAAATTCCTTACTCATAGAGTCAATAGCCGCTGAAGACATACCTTTTAATTTTGATGGGTCAGCCGCAATTTCCAATCTTTGCTCTTTAGTTAAACCTTTATCAGTTGCCAGTTTTTGCATTTCTGAAACTGCGCTTTTTGTATATGATTCACGAATACCTTGCTGTCTTTCCTTGACTAATCTTCCCTGTTCTGCGAAAGTTGCATCTTGAGTTTGAGGCCTGGCTCCAAATCTAGCAGCGGTAATTTCAGAAGCTATTGCCCTGGATTGAGCAGCATTATCTAACCCACGGATGTAAGCTTGCATCTCTCTATTAACATCGACCATTAGGTCTTTTTGTTTGGCGATCTTACTGTTGAGGTTTTTTTGAGCCTCGCTCTGGTCGTCAGAAAGAGTTTGTTGCCGTTTCAATTTATCCAATGAATTGTCATATAATAAATTTCTATTTTCTATTATTTTGTTTGCCGCATCTCCTTTTATATTAAGGTTGTCTAAAATTATCAATAATTCTTTAGCGTCCATTGCTGCCAATTTATTAGTCAAATCTACAGTCTTAACTTGTCCGACGCTTGCGTATTGTTTGCCTTTGCCGATTTCATCTTTAAATAGCTCCTGTTTTAAAGCTTGCTTCAGGTTTCGGTCTTTGCCGATATCCGAAAGGATCCCTGCCTTTTTGGCGTCTACAGCAGCCTGGGCGCCTAACTCATAAGCCTGACTAGCTTTTAATAAACTTTTATTATACTGAATTCTAACTTTTTGTTCCTCGCTTATCAAACCGCCGAGAATCTTTTCTTGAGAATTTAATAAGTTAGATTGTTCTAGATATTTTGATTTTATATCGACCTGGGCCCCATAAGCGGCTTGTTGAGCAGTAATCATAGCCTTCTGAATATCAAGCTGAAGAATTAAGGCTTCGACTTGCGCTGCTTTTTTATTATTATATTCACTTTGTATTCTTTCGGATTGCTTATTAAGTGCGGCCTTAATAGCTTCCTCGGACAAAATTTGCTTGCCGATTTTGCCGCCAACATCAACTTCTTTACCCTTCAAGAGATTAGCGTATTGAACTTTATCCAAGTAGCCTGTACCCCCTTTCTTTTCGCCAAAATCGTAAGCAAAACTTGACCTTTTTTCGTTCTCCATTAGATAGTCGATGATTTCCCCTCTAGAATCTTTTTGCGATTGACGCATGCGATCCCGCTTCTCGAAAAGCTGTTCGCTCATGGGGGCGTCTTGATCTTGGCTCATCCCCATAAAATCTTTAGATTGTTTTTGATATTGATAGGATTTTCTCAATGTCATTAAAATAGTATTTTTTCTTTCCCCTTTGGTTAATTCGTTTTCTGGTTTAGATAATAAGTCGTAGTTGACGGGGTATCGCTTTGTTGAGGCCTTCACCTGCTTTGCAATCGCGGCCTCATCGACGTAAGATTTGTTTGTCTTAAAGATCTTCGCCAATTTTTCAAGACTCTCTGGCAGCTCAATCTTTTTTGTTGATCCTTTTATACCGTCAATAACCGAGCTATCTCCAGTCAACCCAAGGTTTTTAACAGCTTGCTCCGTTATCCCCGCCGAAGATAATGTTTGGTTTAATTCTTCCCCTTGAATTATTTGAGATATAGCGTTCGACGCAGACTGTGTTTGGTTTTTTATTTCTTGTTGCGTTTTCGCTTGTAAAGCTTTTGTATTTGCTTCATTTGCATCCGTCCAACCTTTAATCCCTCCAACTAGCCCGCCAATACCTATAACTAATGGAGCTGCGGGCCCAAACATTGGGGCAATCATGCTTGCCATCATAGCTCCGGAAGCGGCACCGTTTAAGACTCCGCCTGCAGCGTACATGCCTTGATTCCCCCCTTCGGCACCCATTCCTCCGCTCTGCAAGAACCCTGCGGCCATCGGCGCGCCCATCATCATCATCATGCCTTTATTGCCAGAGAAAGAGTTTCCGAGAGCTTGACTAAATCTACCCATCTTGCCCCCGACGCCAGGTGCAGGAGAGTTTAGGAGGGCAGTCTTTTTTTGCGTAGCTTTATTTAAATTTTTGGTGGTGTCTCTTATTTTTCTCTCAACAGCGGCGTGCTCTCTAGTTCCTTGAGTGAGCGTGGTTAGCTCTTGTCTGTGTGTCTCGATCGCTTTTGTTCTTGATTTGATTCTATCGGTCTCTCTTTTTATTGCATTAGTGCGTTCTGTCGTAGCCTTTTTCCAGTTTTTTCCAAAACCACTTTCGCCGATAGCAGTTTTTGCTTTCTCTATTGGATTAAAATAATTCGGAACATATCCATTAGCAGCGCCAATCACATCGCGCAGACCATTTGGTTCGTCGTGTGTATTGGTTACGCCTAAACCAATTGGATTACTTTTGCCCATAAGGGCTGGGTGAGAGCCAACACGAATTTGAGAAACTGGAACGCCAGCAGCTTTTTCGCGGCCTATCGCATCAGATAGTGGATCGGCGAAGTTGGGAATGTGGCCGTAAGCTTTAAACTCGTTTAAAATCTTCATTGGAAGCTTGCCGCTTGAACCCGCCGCTGCGCTTTTATGAAGTTTTGCCTCTATGTACCTCAATTTATCGTCGCCAATAAATTTTGCAACATTCTTAGCATCTTCGCCGATAAAGTCGAAAGGGGCCTGTGAATCGGAAACTTTCTTATTGCTTAAAGACCCTCGAACTGCGGCTTCAAGAATTCCGCCCAGCATAGAGCCATCCATGTGAGTTTTTAAAACTCCAGTGCCGGCCTTTCCAATCTTTCCACCAAACATATCAACCCCAACCTCATGAGAAAATCTATCAAAACCCTGCCCGACATGTTTATAAAGTTTTTTTTCTAAAGTTGATTTCCCTAATATCTGCTCTATTTGACTAGCGTCGCCATCACTAACTTCATAAACAGGTTTTGTTTTCAAGGTTGCGGAAACGAGCGGAGAATAAGCGCCCTTCTTGCTTAGCTGCTTTACGAGGCTCGGCTTTAACTTTTTATTTAAAGCTATCTTTGCTGGAGCAGATAACGAGGAGTATTTTTGCTTATATTCCTTTGGCCCAGCCGAATCCCCAGGGCCAAAACCTAAAAGAACCCCCATTTGACTTGTCTCGGGAAACAAATTGTTTAAATTTATTTTCTTTATGTCGCTAGTATTAGAAGTAGTTCTTTTATTCCCCGTACTTTTTCTATTGTAAGTTCTCGCATAATTAGGAACATATCCTCCCGCCGCATACGGATCAAATCCATGAACATCCCCAAATGCTTGCTGATAGTTTTTTCCAGCCTTGCTTGAATGAGGAGGCATAATTGCAGGTTGGCTCATGCCTTTGAAATTCTTTACTTTTTCTGCGCTGTTGTATATAACCGAACCTTCGCCAGGCATATTCATCGAACGAATTGTTCCGGCCGCATATCCTCCTCGCGCAGCTTGCTCGCGTTCTGGATCTGCAAAATTTGGAATGTGTCCGCCCGCTCTTCCCTTTCGAGGAGCAAGATTTGCATTGTACCCTCTTGCATACAAACCGCCGGCAACACTTTTTGATACAGAATTTAACATATTAGCTTCTATAACTTGCGCCTTCAAAAGGCTAAGGATTATTTTTTCTTTTTCTGTTCTAGAAATATCAGTTCGCAACATTTCCTTGCTGATTGCTGCGTTTTGCCCAAACAAAGTAACAAGAGAAGTTTGTATTGCCTTTTGCTTGTGAGCTTCGCTTGTTACCCCAATCAAAGATTTTAAACTTTGATTTGCATAAACCAAAGCTTTTGCAAACAACTTGATAAATACGGCAGAAATAATAACCAAACCCGGACCGGTTATTATGTTACCCAAGCCCTTTAAAAAACCTTGAGCGAAATCGCTACCAGTGGATTCTCCACCACCAAGCATTTCATTTGCTCCTTCAGCCAATCCCTTGAATACATTCAAAACTTTTTCCATTCCTGGGGCAAGCATAATTTCTCCAATCTGTGCGCTTAATTCTTTTAAAGCTAGTCCGGTTTCTGTGGCCATTGCAGACATGGTCTGCCTTAATTGATCGTTTTTATCTATAGCTTCCGTTGTTGCTCCTGCAGAAATTTGTGTGGCATTTGCAAGTATACCGTTTTGCTTCGCAGCGTCACTCAGCACAGCTTTTAATATGTTGATTTGAAAAACTCCACCAACCGTCTGAGCTATTTGCGCTTTTTGAGATTCTGTTAGATGATCAAAAGTGTTAGCGAGATCAGTTAAAATTCTTCTTGCGCCAATCGTATTGCCTTCTAAATCTCTTACAGCGATACCTAAATTCTCTAATTGATTAAGAGTGTCCGACCTTCCGATCCGAGTAAATATTGTTTTAAAAGAATTACCGATCACTTTACCGCCTCGAGCGGTTTGTTGTTGAGCTGCAGTAACAAGACCAACCAATTCATCAATATCTACTCCAGCGCTTTTTGCCGCTTGTCCAGTACGAGATATAGCATCCGCAAAATCTTCAGCGCTAACCGCGAATTTAACATCAACAGCGGCAAACTTACTTACCAACTGAGTAGTGTCTTTTATTTGATCTCCATAAGTATTCATGGCCGCAGTCAAAGCTTTTACTGCGTTTGCAGAATCCATTCCAGTTAATCGAGTCAAAATAAGAGCGTCTCGAGTTCTTTTTAAAGACTCCTCCATCGTCAAGCCTTGACGAGCATACTCGGTAGCCGCTTCAGCAGCAACGTTAAAAGCTGCTCCAGTTTCCTTGGCGGTTTTAAATAAGCCGTTTGAGAATTTTTCTAAATTCGCTGTAGATAAATTCATAACTACATTGATATCAGCAAGAGCTTTTTCGACTTCGACAACGTTTTTAACTAAGGCTTTAAAGCCGTCGGCTACTCCATTGATTATCGCCATACTCGCACCAAAAGCAATAATACGAGAGTTAGCTGCTTCCATCGACTTGCTAAACTCATCAGCTCCGCGTTTCATATTTCCAAGCGGCTGAGTAGCTCCCTTGTCATCTACGGTTATTTTAATCGGCGTCTTGCGAATACGGTTTACAGCCGCTTGAACAGCCGCTTCAAGCGGCTGCGTATTACCTTGTACACTGAGATTTATAGACATATTTCCTTATTCCGTTATAAGGTATTAATACACCAAAACTATCCTACTCCATGCAATTTCATTAAATCTTCCATATTTAAAGTTCCGCCTTTCTTTTTGGCTTCTTCGTGAAGGCTCACTCCTCCCTTGGGTTTGTCTATCCCAAGAAATTCATAATCTTCATCTTTTGCTCCGACAAGAGTTCCAGCGCTACCTTGGTTTAGTTTGTCTTTGGTCTTGTCTCGCTCTTCTTTTGAGGAGCCTCCAAAGTCTAACAGTTTCGCGGGATCTTTTCTTATATTCTCTGGAATATTTTCATTATTATCAAATATATTTTTAAATACTCTAGTATAAACTATTAATCTTATTTGATTATATGTTAAATTACAAAACGGCTTGCCATAAAATTGCATACTATCTTCAGCAAAACTTAAATATGGATTATAAAAATCTTCTAATATAGTATGTTGTATATTTTCTTCACTAAAATTCTGAAACATGTCATTATATACAGAAACAATTCTTTTTAAATCTTGATTCTCTAATTCATCAAACTCATCTTCACCAAATAAAGGAATCAATAAATCTTTATCTTTAAAAAAACTTTTAATCATATAAAAATCATTTAATCTATCTTTTGCGTATTTCTCGCAAGTGTTTCCAACAAGCGACATTCTCTGAGCAAGTTTTTGGTTCAGAGCGAGAGTTTCTTCCTCTATTGTTTTTTCTTGTTTGTCGATCTGGTTCTTGATAACCATTTTTGTTTTGGCGGTCTTTAAAGTTTCAAGAAAATACTTTTTGTCTTCTATGAATTTTTCGTCCTTCTCTCCCCAGTCTCCCTCTTCTTTTAAAAAGAGTAACATTTCTTCTTCTGTGGGCACACCTCGACGCAGAGCTGTATTAAAGTATTTATCTTCAATTTCCTCAAGCTCTACTTGGTCGTGAGGAGTTAAATGCTTGACGTAAACAAAGTCCTCTTCAAGAATTGTGGAAGAGTAACCCCTAACTACATCCCTAAATATCTTTCTGCGCTTGACCGCTTCCACATATATTAAACGCTACCGTCCTCGATATCTTTGTCTAGCTTTTCGAAATCTAGCTTCGAAACTGCGCCAGAACTGTAATACCAAAAGCTAAAAAATGCAGCGACCTTTCCTCCAACTATATCATAAAGATCGTTCCCCTCCTCCTCAAGCTCGTAATAAGTTTGAAGCTTTTGCTCAAAATCACGACCCTCAAATAAAGGGGATGCCTCCTCTTCGTCAGACTTCTGAACAAAAGTGAGATTTAAAATATACCATTGAATAACTTTGTTTTCAGCTCTTACGTCAGCGGTGTGGTTAAAAAGATTAGAGTATGATGTCTCGACGTTAATGATATCTTTTCTTAAAAGAGCTATCTCTCCAGCGATTTCCTTTAATCGCGCTGTATCCTTTTCTGTCTTAACGCTTTTTATTTGAAGTTTTTCGCTTTCCTGGGAGAACTCTCCATACCTTACGTACATTTTTGTGAGAGCCTTGGCGTCTTCCTCTGCAAGCAATCCTCCTGTATCGCTATATTTTTTTGCGAGCATGGCTTTTGTTAAAATTCCTCGCTTTATGCAGTTGCTCATTTCAACACTAAATTCTAACTCGGCATCCTCAATCTGTCTTCGAGTTGGCTGTTTCATTATGAGTCGATAAGGAATCGCCTCAACAACTTCCTTGGTTACAGAAACCTCTTCCTCTTCGCCGGTTTCTTCGTTCTTGACCTTGCTTGTCTCTGTTTTTTTAATCTTCTCTTCTTTTTCAAAAGTGAAGCTGTAAATTTCACGCAGTTTTTTGCGAGTATCATTGATTATTGGTGTTGCGGTGTCTGACATAATTTTTCTTGTTATTTAAATGTAAATCCTATAGTATAATTATCTAAATCCATTTCGATATTTCTAATAGTTTCGTTACCAATATCTAAAGTTCTTTTTCTAAGATGCTGTAACTTATCTAAGCTGAAGTAGTCAGCTTGATCCACAACGGGCACGCAGCCCTCTGGCAAATTATTCCTTAATTTATTAAAGTTGATTTGATGCTCCTTATGTAAATCCTCAAGCATAACCAAGAAACCCTTAAAAAGGGAAACCGTATTCCTGTGGCAACATTTTTTAAAAATGTCTTCTGCGTCCATATATTATTGTTGTAGATCCTTGTACCTATATCGATATACACAAAAAAAAATCTTTAGTGTAAAAGTATTTATGGCAGAATTATTGACAGCGGCAGAAAGAGCAAGCGTGGCAGCGAACTTGCTAGATCTTCATGATACATTCGGAAGAGATATTGTTGTATATAAAGAAGCTCAAAAAGTTATAGTTAGTACAGACCCTAATTTTAATTATCTGTACGGAACAGGCGGAGCTTCCACCACAAGCGTGGAGAATATCCCTGTAAAGAAAATATTTAAAGCGAGAATTAGATACGATTCGGATAGAAGTTTGGAAAATTTCGGAGAAGCTGGAGCTCAAATAAAAGTAAGCCGACCAGATGGAAGTAGTTTAGTAAGGATCAAATTAAAAGCTGAAGACTACGCGTACATTAAAGAGGCAAAAAGGATAGAGCTTGACGGAAGGATGTTTCACGTAGATTCTGACCCAAGAGCTCACGGGCTTTTTGATGTTATACAATTTTATTCTCTACTGTTGAGGCCCATAGAGTAATGGCCAAGATGATAGACAAAGCAGTCAAGAGGGCATTAGATCTTGAAATTCGAAAAAGCAAACAATTAATAAATGAAGGAAGATTAATAATTGAATCTCAATTCAAAGTGGCTCATGGAAAATTAATGCAAGATTTTGAATCCCACGCAATAACAAGAGAGCTAAAAAGAGGTCCCGCTTCTAAAAATTTAAGCGGAACGTTACCAGAAGGAAACTTATTTGGATTTATAGGTTTTGAAATTGGAGATGATCCAGTATATGAATTACAAAATCTTTTACAGCGCACAAATATATTAATAAAAAGAAGAAAGTTTGGGTCTTTTGGTTTTGTTTGGAGTTTTGCGGTAAATATACCAACGTTAAAAGACCTTTATGCAGTCACCCCATTGCCTTGGGCAAAAGGAGCAAGCTGGCTACAACAGTTAGAAGGTCAAGGCATAGCTAATTTAGGTCAATATATGCACACACAGAGCCCTCCGGCAGGACGATCAGGAGCGGGAATCCAATCCGGCAGGGAGTCGGGAGGCAGCTTAAAAAAACAATATATAAAACCTTTATTGAAAGATTTTGAAACCAACTTAAACACCCTATCTGCAACAAGATTATCTAAATCTTATTTTTAAATGAAGCCGCAATTCCAACATCAAGTTACTACAAGCTTTGTCTTATGGGCTGACAACTTTATAACTAAAAAAGCGGACGCGTTCTCAAGCAAGTCGTCTGATTTTTATGCAGACACCGGAGACGCGAGGCTTGGCCCTGGGTTGGTGTCTTACAATAGCCCCTACAAGCAATGGGTTAGCGACGAAAGTATAGAGGGGGCGAACATACCTAGCGGCGTTTACGACAATGGAACATTCATTCCAAGAGGGCAAGACGGATTAAAAATTGATTTTGACAATGGGCGAGTGATATTCGATTCAAGTTTTGGAGCAAATAAAACTACATTAAGTGGGGATTATACAGTAAAAGATTTTAACTTTTATATAACAAATCAAACAGAAGAGCAATTGATAGTTGAAAGCAAATTTGACTCAAATAACAGATTCAAACAATCACTAGGAGGAATCGAGCCCTACAAGCAGGTCATACCTGCAATTTTTGTAAACTCAGAAATGGCAGAAAATGAACCGTTTGCATTCGGAGGAGAAGATAAAACCACCACAAGCATTCGTTGCGTTGTTTTTGCAGAAAATACATATCAGCTTGATGGAGCTTTATCTGTATTCGCAGATTCAAAAAACGAAGTCTTTGCTAAACTAGGCTTTGAAGATTTTCCGCTAACAGAATATGGAGACACTACAGGTTTTAATTACAAAGAGCTTGCAACAGCAAAACGAGAAACTTTTTTTCATATAGAAGAGGCGAGAGTTTCAAAATTAAGCGACAGAATAAGTAAGAATATAGACCCATCTCTTTTTGTTGGTTTTATAGATTTTGAAATAACCAATCTAAGATATCCTCGCTTTTCTTAAAACTTCCCTTTTTTATACAAAAAATGTAATAGAAACAGAATCTAATCTTATTAATAAATATTATGGCACAAAATTTACCAGGACGAGCAAGAGTAATTTACCAAAGTGAAGCATTATATGCTGGGACGGTAAATGCTACAGGGCACCATTTTAGCGTTTCTAACGACGCTTGGTCAACAAAATCAGGAGTGGCGAAACTCGCAGACGTTCCAGCTGGCTACGAAGTCAGGACAGGAATCGAGCAGTTACGCAGAGTACAAAACGCGAATTACAGCTTCAGCGTTAACAGGCAAGACGTTAATCAATTTGGCCAATTAGCCAGAATTGACTCGGTTTCTATTGAGCCTCCCACAGTAACTCTTGACTTTTCTTATTATTTAACAAACGGAATTAACGAAAGAATTCTGGGCATGAATGTTGATGGAGCTTCAAGCGCTCTAGCGGATGATATTATCGGAGGAACCGAGTGTGGACAAAATCTTAATGCAGATGGAAAAAACTTTTTTATATTGACAACCTGCGAAGGTCATGATGCGGTAGGAAATAAAGACATGGATGACGGCAAAAGCGTTATTGCATTAGGTAATGGCTATGTCTCAAACTATTCCATAGAAGCTTCCGTAGGAAGCATGCCAACCGCAAACGTCACTGTTGACGGATTAAACTTGAAAAGTTATGTTGGAAGCACAGGTTTAGACATCCCAGCGGTAAACTCTAATTTTGGAATCCCAATTTCAGATATTCATTTTGATATTCCTCCAGCAGTTAGCGGTGTTCTTAATGACAGCGCAGCGGGAGGTTTGGATACAGAAGAAGAAGGTTGGTCTTGTTTGCGTCCCGGAGACATTACAATGTCCTTGGGAACAGACGGAAGGGCCGCAGAGTTCGAGCTTCTTCCAGGCAACGATCCTCGAGGCGATCTTGGTTACGGAAAGACGGCTGGAGGGTTCGACATTTCTACAGGGGCCGGCTACGAAGGCGTCAACGATAACCCAATTAACGATTACACCGTTGATGGTTCAGCGCATGTTCAAAGCTTCAGTATCGATGTGCCGATGTCCAGAACCGTACTTAACAGGCTTGGAACTCCTTATGGATATTCAAGGGTTGTTGATTATCCCTTGAATATTTCTGTTAGCGTAAACGCTATCATGGCGGACTTAAAAGCTGGAAATGTAGCGGATCTTATTTGGAATACAGAAGAGCATGATCTAGTGTTCACTCTTAGAGAACCAAACCAATACGGCACAGGTTCTGTTGCAATGCAATACATAGTTAAAGGCGCATTGCTAGAAGGAGAATCCTTTAGTTCCTCAATTGGAGATAATAAATCGGTAGATTTAACATTTACTGCTCAAGTCGGTGGCCCAGAAGATCTCGCAAGAGGTTTAAGAATACTTGGCTCGAGAAACGCTCTTACCATCACTGGTAAATTCGCTTAATTAATAATTAATTAATTCTTTAAAACCTGCCCTCAAAAAGGGCGGGTTTTTTTGGATTTATTCATAAAGAGTATATTATAATGCATCGATTCCTCTAGTCGATGAAAAGCGGGGATGAGTAAGCTCCGCTTAGAGAAATAGAGGTATACTCCGAGGTTGTTCGCTCGTTAAAACGAACTAACATTTTTAATTTAAGCTCTGTAGAATTTTAAGCCTCCGCTAGCAGTAACTCCAAACGAAAAAGAAGAGCTTACCGAAGCGTCTGTTCCGATTGCCTGGGAATAACTTTGTTGTTTTAGCTGGGCGTTTTCAATTTTAAAAGAATTTATATTAGTTATTCCGCCAGAGCCGTCTCTTTCTGTGTGAGATATTACCATATCGTATCTTGATCCCTGAGCAAAAAAAGAATCCACGTCTCCTGTATAGAATTCTCTGAGAATCATATCCATAGATACAGACCCAATCACAGGAAACTTAAGCTTTCGGTCGAACACATAATTACTTCCAAAGCCATAAATATCCTGTCTAGGGATTGGAAGGTTTATGTTTATATTCTGTATAGCAGCTTCTACATCCTCTAGAACTGCTCCCCCGTGGGCCCCTGCGTTTTTGGTTATATTTATTATGATTCCTCCAGGCATTATTGCTGGCACATCATTATCTGTATGGGGGTTCAAAGAGTCTTCGTTCAAAACCAATCTTTCCTGTGAGGGTTTATTTTCAACCCCAAGCTTGATAGATGGAAAATAAGGAGGATCATGCTCTTTATATTCATCAAACCTCATATTACTACAAAGAAAAGATACAGAGCAAACAGGAAGCTGTCCGACAGAGGCTGAGTATTCGTAAGTTTTTAAAAAAGAATTACCAAAACCTACTACATTATAACCAGAAAACCCCTGTTGATCTGTTACGTTATTTAAATCCCTATGGCCGCAACCTCCTGCGTCGGCAATCAAGAATAAATTAACATCATCAGTTCCTTGGGTATTGTAAAAATTCTTTAATAAGCTTCCGTCGGATCCAAGATAAAAACCTAATGATTCTTCGTTTTCTCCGCTGGAAAATATATACGACATACTACAGTCGATTTCTGGTTGGCGAATAATTGGAGATTCATCGTCTTGAGAGACTAGTATATCGGAGCCTATCGCTTTTACATCTAAAGCCGGGTGAGAAAAACTGTATTCCATACTCTGAACTCTGGTTAAATCCCCAGAGGTTGAAGCTGCATCCTTGTATCCAGGAAAATCAGTTATTAAAACCCCAAACCTTTCGTAACTTATTCGATCTACTTTGGATTTACCCATTAAATGAAGTACACCTTTTTATCAATTAAGTGTATTTACGAAAGACCGCCATGCCAAATAGTAAAATTTCAGAATTAAATGAGACAACCGTATTATATTCGGATTATACGGTCAACCCTTTTCCTCATCAAGCGAGCCTTACTCCTGCCGGAAGCGGAGATAATGATGCCTTCTTTATGATAGCAAGGCCGAATGTAAGAAATGAGAATATTTCATACACGCACTTGAAATCTTCAATACTAGATAAAAATTTATTACTAACAGGAAAACAATTAATTAGCGGGGAAAAAACTTTTTCTGATCCATGTACTTTCTTAAGTAGGACGAATGTTAATGAAGTTCTAGATAATACTTTTACGGGGGACATAAGTGGAAATATTTTTGTCGGAAATTCGGGTTTGTTTCAAAACATGGGTGTTGGAAAGGCTTTTCACGAAAGACTTAGAGAGCCCTCTTATCGATTGGATATATCTGGAGACTCTTTATTTCTTGGAGACTTGACTCATACAGGTTATCACAGACAGTTTGGAAGTCTTTATCGAATCGGCGATTCTAATTTGCTAGGAGACTTCAGAATAACTGGGGATTCCTGGAGGCATGGGGACATGCGAATGGAAGGGGACTATGATCTTACTGGGGATTTAGATAGGTTTGGAAATGTCGATTTATATGGAGATAAATTATTGATTGGTGACATTACTCATACAGGAAATCACAGACAGTTTGGAGAACTCTATAGAATTGGCGATTCTAGCCTATTGGGAGATTTTAGAATTACTGGAGATTCTTGGAGGTATGGAGACATGCGAATGAAAGGGGATTATTATCTGACTGGAGATAGAACTCAATTAGGTCATTCTTTAATAAAAGGAGATAAAAAAATTGCCGGAGATCTGCATGTAGGAGAATATATTCACCACATCCAAGACTCAGATACATTCGTAAGGCTTGAAGATGATAAAGTTTCCCTCGAAGCAGGCTCGGGTTGCAAGTTATCCCTTAATGAGTCGAATGAAGATGAAATTTTGTTTTTTACCTCAGGAGAAGAGCAGGCCAGGTTGACTAATGAAGGTTTTTTAGCCATAAACACACAAGATCCAATTGCTGAACTTTCGGTTACTGGAGACTCTTTCTTGGAAAATGTTTTCGTTTATGATGATTTTTCGAAAAAGTTTAATAAAGTTTTTGGGGGGGATGACGAAAAGGTTACTTTTAAAACCGTGATTGACGGGGGGAAAGATAAGTATCATATAGACTTGCCAAAAACATTCAAGGAAAAACCTATATTATCGGTGAGCCTTGAAAATTGCAATGGAAATATTCTTGTGCCTTTTATACTTCAAAGCGGAAACAGGCATGAATTTTATATGCAATTCTCAAATGTTTTGCCACCTGAAGAATATATAATAAATACAACCGCAATATGCTCATCTATCATGCAAAATAAAAACGGTTTAAATTATGATCAATTTCCGTACTGTTCTCCAATGGATCCTGGAGCGAATAGGCACGGGATGCAAAGATTCTACTTTCAGCCAAATGAAAATTCATCAACTCAAGAAATCTTTTTTCCTTTAGGTTATGATGAGCCGCCGAATATATCCGTCAATATAGAAGGTGGGGAGTATGTTGTTCCTTACATTATTTCGAATATAACCAACGAGTCTTTCGTTTTAAAGTTTGGTTCGACTCTAACAAAAGACCACACAATACATTGTTGCTCAAGCACCCAAGGAATACATAGGCTTGGAGAAAAAGTCAATTATCATGCCCAATGGTTTGAAGATCTTGGCGACAGGTTAATTTTTAGAAATTTTCAACCCGGGGACAGTTACTATAGACCTGAATTTTCTACATCTCTTCCATCTTTACAGCTTTGGGAATTAAACACAGAGAATAATACTATAAAGCCTTGCTGTGAACCCAATCAATCGACTCCAAATACAGAACACTTCTTTCACAGAACTGGAGAATATTTGACCATTGCATAAAAAGTGTACATACAACTTGAAAAAACCTTAAATGAATAAAGATAACAGAATATCGAACCTACCACAAACAAAGCGTCTTTTATCTGACCAAGTTGCAGACCCATTTCCGCACAAGGCTGAAATAGCTCCTCCAAACAATCAAGATGATGAGGCCTTATTTCTTTTAGCTAGATCTGGATCGCATAACGAAAAAGTTAAGTTTAAAAATTTAAAAAAATCAGTGCTAGATGGGTCAAACGCAGTTTTTCTTACCGGAAAACAGTTAATTAGCGGAGAAAAAACTTTCGCAGATGTTTGTACATTTGAAAGTACAGTATACATAAATGAAATTATAGACATAACACAGACTGGAGACATAAGTGGAAATATCTTCGTGGGAGAGACAGGTTTGTTTGAAAAAATAGGAATAGGTTTAGATTTTACAGACAGAAGAGTGATAAAAGAGGTTTTTATAGATTTCCCTAAAGAATCTAATGGCTATGCCTCTTATACTTACGGAGGGGGAATCGATCCGCATATAATATCCGAGGATATTCACAAAACTTATGCCCTCGAAGAAGATGGTTTAAGTTATTTATTTAGTGGAGATTCAACGGGTCTTGATCCAAATATTGAGATTCAAGTTGGAGATTCTCTGTCTATAACAAATTTAACAAAACCCCACTCCTTAGTTATAAAGGATTTAAATAATAATTTATTATCTTCAGAAATTTCCGGCATAACTAATTATTATGCATCCTCAACAGGTAATTATTATTATCAGTGTCGATTGCCAGGACATGAAGGTATGAGCGGCAGTATAAATATTAAAGATGTAGACATTTATAGCTATTCCTTAATGTCTGGAGCTGGAAACAATTACTTGTTTAGCGGAGACGCCTCTGGGATCAATCCAAATTTACTAGGGACATCAGGTGATATTTTTAATTTCGCCAATTTGACTAATGGCAACCCTTTGGTTATTAAAGATGAAAATGGAAATGTTCAAGCGCAAGAAGCTAGCGGAAAAACCTCCTTTAAAGCAAATAGCGCAGGGTCTTTTTATTATCAATCAATTGAGTCTGGAAGCCAAAGCATGAGCGGATCGATTTTAGTCTCAAGCCCATTAACTAAAAATTACTCTTTGTTTGACTCTAGTGGAGAAAGTTATTTATTTAGCGGAGATGCTCAGGGCTTAGATCCCTTGATTGAATCAAGAGAGGGGGATTTGCTGATATTCGAAAACCTAACCAAACTTACATCCCTAACAATTAAAGATGAAAATCACCAGGTAGTTGCTGCTGAAACATCTGGAGTGGTTAATTTTAAAGGTGTTAGTTCGGGGCTTTTTTACTACCAGTCAACCGCAGCAGGACACCAAAGCCTTAGCGGAGCAGTTAAAGTGTCTTCAAGAAAAGACCCTGTGGTCTTAGATTTTTCAGATCAAGATCAGATAAAAACAACCACATCACTAAAGTCCTATCCAATATACGAACCTTCGGGTTTTTATAATTCTAACACACCAGAATCTCAACAAAGTTGGGGCCAAGATCTTTCTCTTGACGGGCACCAATTAAACCCAGATGATATACATAGAGAGATGGGTGGAGCTTGGTATCAAATAGATTTTGATCAAGCATTTCATTACAAAGGTTTTTCTTTATTTAGGAAGGGTTTAGAAAACAGCGCAGAGGATCTAAAGGTTGTAGCTTCTAATAACGGCTTAGACTGGAATACGATTCATAGAGTTTCTGGTTTGTCCCCAAAAAACTATGAGGACAAAAATTCTCCAACCTCCTTTGCCCTTGAAAAATACCACCCCGAAACTTATTTAAAATACAGGCTTGTTGGTGAAAAAATGATTTCGGGCAATTTATGGGAGATAAGTCATTTTAATTTTTCTGGACTAGCCACTTTCGAACATACTCGCACTGTAGATCCTTTATATACACTGCACGTTTCCGGGGACTCTTGTTTCCTGGGAGATATAACTCATACTGGGAATCACAGGCAAGAGGGAAATTCTTACAGAATAGGTGAATCTAGCTTATTGGGGGATTTCAAAATAACAGGAAACTCCTGGAGGTATGGAGATTTATACATGAAGGGAGATTACTATCTTACCGGAGACTTCACTCATACAGGAAACTCTTTTTTACATGGAGACAAGACTTTAATTGGAGACCTAACTCACACAGGATACTATAGACAGTTTGGAGAACTTTACAGGATCGGCGATTCTAACCTTTTGGGAGATTTTAGAATCACTGGAGATTCCTGGAGGTACGGGGACATGCGAATGAAAGGCGATTATCACCTCACTGGAGATTTCACTCAAACAGGAGACTCTATGATTTATGGGGATGAGAAGGTCACAGGAGATGTTTATGTTGGAGAGTATTTATACCACTACGAAGACCAAGATACATTTCTTCGATTTAGGGATGATGAAATTACGCTACAAGCAGGAAATGAATGTAAAATATTATTGAGCGAAACGGAAGATGATTTTATTTCTTTTGGCACTTCAGGAATTGAGCAGGCTAGACTTACCAATGAAGGTTTTCTTGGTGTAAATACCGCAAGTCCTGTAGGAGAGCTTTCTGTTACAGGTTCGGCTTATTTAGAAAGAGCGTTCACGACTGGAGAGGATGGTCAATGGGAGAGAGTGTTCGGAGGTTCCGATGAAGTAGTTTCCTTCGTGGCTCCCTTGCATGAAGGAAAAGATAGTTTTCATTTAGATTTTCCAAAAACTTTTGGAGAGAAGCCTGCAGTCACACTATCTCTAGAGAATTCTGCTGGAGGCCCAATTATTCCATATATGATTTCAGGATTAAACGAATTTAGCTTTGCGGTTAATTTCGGTACTGAGCTTAAAGACGACGAATATAAACTGCATATAAATGCACGACCCACAGGTCAATCTTCGGCGAATAAAACAACAACCCAGTCATTCACTACAGATATTCCTAAAGATGTTGATACTTATGAAGTTTTTTACCCATGCGCCTTCCATGCAATACCTTCTATATCTACAGCTGCGGAGTCAGATTCAATATGCGTACCTTATATGATTTCGGGGGTTTCTAGAGATTCGTTTTATGTCTTATTCTCTTCCCCAACAAAACCTGGCTATAGAATTCACACTCACGCAGTAAGATAAAGTCAAAAATAAGTGTAAGTAAAAATATGATTTCAGACTTAATATTTAATTCGGATATATTCAGCGGCAACATACTCTGGATAGATAATATTCAGTCAACGGGGGGAAAGGTCGTAGTTAACAGCAACCTTGATATAAGAGACGATTTAAATGTCGGAAAAAACACACATCTTTCTGGAACTATTTATGTAGATCAAGATGCGGTATTGAAGTCTAATTTGTATCTAGAGGACGATTTAAATGTCGGAGAAAACACTCAACTTTCTGGAACTATTCATGTGGATCAAGATGCGGTGTTGAAATCCAAGTTGTATGTTGAAGACGATTTAAATGTCGGAGAAAACACTCAGCTTTCTGGAACTATTCATGTGGATCAAGATGCGGTATTTCGCTCGGGCTTGTTCGTAGAGGGAAATGCGCAAATTAATGGAAATCTGTATGTTTCTGGGGATCGAGTGATCATGGAAACCTCTACGGTTCGGGTTGAAGATAAAAACATAGAGTTGGCTGTTTTGGATTCGGCCACAGATGCAACTGCAGATCAGGGAGGAATAACCCTTAAAGGAACAACAGATAAAACTATTTTATGGAGCAACGCTACAGACTCTTGGGATTTAAGTGAAAATGTAGGGGTTGCTGATGGAAAATTTATTTTCTCAGATAAGTTAAGAGCTAGAGACTCTGCAGGATTAAGTCTTGAAGATGACGGCGGAAATGGAATTTTTATTGAGGACGGAGGAGATGTAGGAATAGGAACAACTTCTCCCTCTGTTGGGTTAGAAATTAATCACACTGACGCTGTAAAAATACCAAAAGGAACAACCTTACAGCGTCCGACTTCTACAGGCGCGACGCACAAAGGCTACATTAGATACAATACAACTACCGATCAATTCGAGGGTTTTGGAGCGGGAAATGCTTGGGGATCTCTTGGAGGGGTTGTTGATGTTGATCAAGATACCTATATTTCCGCTGAAAATTCGGCGGGATCTGACAATGACCAGTTAAAATTTTTCACTATTGGAACTCAAAAAGCAGTAATTGATTCGAACGGCAATGTAGGTATTGGTACTACGGATCCGGAGGTAATTCATCACGTATCAACTAAAGACGATACCACTAAATATGCAGTTACTAGATTTACCGCAAACTCTCAACAGTTTGATATTGGTGTAGGTGGGTCAAACGCACAAGTATCTGGATTGAGAGACAAATTTTATATTTATGATAGCACAAACAATGGGGCAGTGCTTGTCATCAACTCCGCCGGCAA